>OKVF01000113.1_pt1 | contig 96642 bp, 87 predicted proteins | sample 1604831 | NCBI WGS metagenome assembly OKVF01 (sample SAMN01760980, study PRJEB22395) | human gut metagenome
CAGTCTGAAACCACTGATAATAAACTCTCTGCTGATGATAACGATAACGATCCACGCCGGAATCCGATCCATATCTATCAGACAGATCATTGCAGAACATACCAGAAGTTTATCTGCCAGAGGATCCATAAATTTTCCAAAATTCGTTACAAGATTGTATTTTCTGGCAATCTTACCGTCTAACATGTCTGTAAGGCTTGCAATGATAAATATAACCAATGCAATATAATCTGTATATGCCATAATACCGCCAAAGATTGTATGAAACCATCCCCATTCGGAATGTCCACCCAGCAAAAGCAGTACAAAAGGTACAATCAATATCACACGGAAAACCGTCAATTTATTTGGTAAATTCATGTTCTCTCTCCATTTCTGTGCATTAACGCACATTCGCTGTCTCTATAGATTCTGTCAATCAACAATCTCTCCGATCAGATCATATTCATAAGAACCGGTTATCCTGACTTTCACAAAATCTCCCGTCATTAGTTCTGCACTCGTCTGTACAAATACCAGTCCATCAACTCCCGGTGCATCCATATAGGTTCTGGCTGCATATGCATGCTCATCCGGTAATTTACCTTCTATCATGGCAAGGACTGTACGTCCTACAGCGTCCTGAGCCTTCTCAAAAGCAATTTCCTGCTGCAATTCCATGATTTCAGCCTGTCTGTCTTTCTTAAGTTCTTCGTCGATCTGATCATCAAATGTTGCTGCCGGAGTATCTTCCTCAGCAGAATATGTAAATACTCCCAATCTGTCAAACTCCATCTCATCCACAAAAGCCATCAGTTCCTCATGGTCTTCCTGTGTTTCTCCAGGGAATCCGGTAATTAGAGTTGTCCTGAGACATATATCGGGAATCCTCTCTCGCAGTTTGGCGATCATATCTCTCAGTTCCTGCTGATTGGTTCTTCTGCCCATTCTCTTAAGAATATTATCAGATGCATGCTGAATCGGTATGTCAAGATAATGACAGACTTTCTCCTCCGTCCTGATCGTTTCGATCAATTCATCTGTAATCTCTTCCGGATAGCAATACAGAATACGTATCCAGTATAATCCATCTATCTTGCACAACTCATGAAGCAGCTTAGGCAGACTCTTCTCTCCATACAGCTCTTTACCATACAGAGTAGTTTCCTGTGCTACCAGAATTAACTCTTTGGCACCGAATTCCACAAGCTGTTTTGCTTCTGCGATCAGGCTTTCCATAGGAATACTTCTGTAATTTCCCCGGACTTTGGGAATAATGCAGTAAGAACAACGCTTATCACAGCCCTCTGCAATCTTGAGATATGCATAGTGTCCACCTGTTGTTACGATACGTTTCTTATCATAGACAGGTGGCAGATTAATATCTTCAATATGGTTGTGGCTTTGCCCTGCCAGTACACCCTCCAGTGTGTCAACTATCGTATCAATTGCAGTAGTACCTATAATAGCATCTACTTCCGGTATTTCTGTCTGAATTTCCTCTTTATAACGCTGTGCCAGACAGCCTGTTACGATCAGTGCTTTGATCTGACCGTTCTTTCGCAGTTCTGCCATCTCCAGAATATTATTGATACTTTCTTCTTTTGCATCACCAATAAAGCAGCATGTGTTGATCACAACAACATCTGCTTCATTCTCATCGTCTGTAATAGAATATCCTTTACCGGTAAGCATGCCAAGCATCACTTCTGTATCGACCAGATTCTTGTCACACCCCAGTGAAACAAACAATATCTTCATTATTAATCTTCCGGCATGATCTTGATCTTACCCTGAACAAGTTCCTCAATTGCAATAGAAAGTGGTTTATCCTGTTTTGCCTGTACCAATGGTTCTTCACCGCCGATAATCTGTCTGGCTCTCTTGGCTGTTGCCATAACAATTGAATAACGGCTGCTGATAACAGGAGCATCGCCCTGCTCTACATCTCCGTTTACGATTTCCATTAAGTCTGTGTATGATGGATGTAACATATCATCTACCTCTTTCTCTTTATAATATAATAACTATTGATATCCACATAGTCATGTGGGTGTTTCCTTACAGTGTACGTTTACAGATCATGTTTCTTCTGCATCGTTGATATCCGACTGAACTCTGCCGGCTATCGTTTCCGGAAGCAGCGCCGACAGTACAATACGGCTGTCTTCCATAACAAGCACAGATTTGGTCTTTCTTCCCTGTGTTGCATCTATTACCGTACCATCTTCTTTTGCCTTCTGTACAAGTCTCTTGACCGGTGCAGAATCCGGACTGACAATAGCAATGATCTTTGCCGCATTTACAATATTGCCAAATCCAATATGAATCAGCTTATCCAAATATATTCCCGCCTTTATACGATGATCCGCATCATACTATTCTATATTCTGAATCTGTTCTCTGACTTTTTCAATTTCCGTCTTCAGATCAATTCCGCGGTTTGAAATAGCCAGGTCATTCGTCTTGGACAGAATTGTATTCGCCTCACGGTTCATTTCCTGTGCAATGAAATCAAGTTTACGTCCAATACTTCCACCATCCAGAAGTTCCTGTTTCATAGTTTCTATATGGCTTCTGAGACGAACCAGTTCTTCGTCAACACATACCTTATCTGCAAAGATCGTGACCTCTGTTAAAAGACGTGACTCATCTACCGTTGCATCTCCCAACAATTCCTGCACTCTCTCCTGAAGTTTATTACGATATTCCTCTATGATCTGTGGAGAACGTTCCTCTATATATGCCACATGTTCAAGCATACCGTCAAGTTTCTCGATCAGATCATCCGCAAGATTCTGCCCTTCCCTGATCCTGCTCTCTACAAAACCTTCTGAAGCACCATCTATGGTTCTGGCAAGAATCCTCCATATCTCATCTTCATCAGACATCTGCTCTTCCATGGAAAAGACCTCAGGGTATCTTGACAAAGTTGAAACACGAATATCATTATCCAGACCGAATTCCTCTGACATCTCTTTCAGATAACCCAGATATTCTGCTGCTATTTCCTTATTGTATTTGATACATACATTATTTTCCGAATAATCCTCATAAGTAATGAACATATCAATCTTACCACGCTGTGCATATTTCTTAAGTTCATTACGGATAGAACTTTCGAAAAAGCTGAGTTTTTTGGGCATTTTGATGTTCACATCAAGGTATCTGTGATTTACAGATTTCATTTCCACCGTAACTTTACGTGTTCCCTCTGTAATTTCACATCTGCCAAAGCCTGTCATACTTTTAATCATGTCAATCCCCCTGACTGTAGCTTATCGCATACTCTTTTGTATTATAGAATACTTAGTGTTCATAGTCAAGAAGTTTTAACTTGACAAAAAGCATAAAAACCGCCGCAATCTGTCAGACTGCGGCGGTAGGTATCCGATAAAGCTTATTTCAGTTTCCAGATATCTCTGTTGTATTCTGCAATAGTTCTGTCTGATGAGAAGAAACCTGCTTTTGCTATATTAACAAGCATCATCTTCTTCCACATATCTTCCTTGAGATAATCCTCAAACATGCGATCCTTAGTTACAATATAGTCTTCCAGATCAAGTAATGTCATGAACCAGTCTTTGTTGATCAATTCCTTATGCAGTCTGGTCAGACGTTCCTCGTTACCTGCTGCAAGAGTCTGCTCACTTATGATGAAATCTACAGCTTCCTTAATTACACTGCTCTTTTCATAGTAATCTTTTGAAACGTAATCAGCTTTTGCATAATGGTCAATAACAGCTTCAGATTTTTCACCGAAAATATAGATATTATCATCGCCTACAAGTTCATTGATCTCTACATTTGCGCCATCACTTGTACCCAGTGTAACAGCACCATTGAGCATGAACTTCATGTTACCTGTACCACTTGCTTCTTTGGATGCTAATGATATCTGCTCGGAAATGTCGCAGGCAGGGATCAGTTTTTCCGCATAACTTACATTATAGTTTTCTACCATTACGACCTTCATATAATCTTTTACATCCGGATCATTGTTTACGATTTCCTGTAATACCAGCAGCAAGTGAATGATATCCTGTGCAATGATATATGCAGGTGCAGCCTTGGCGCCAAAGATAAAAGTAACTGGTGTAGAAGGCTTTTTACCACTCTTGATCTCCAGATATTTATGAATGATATAAAGGGCATTCATCTGCTGACGTTTATACTCATGTAATCTCTTGATCTGAATATCATAAATGGATGCAGGGTTGATATCCTGTCCCTCATTTTCTTTAATGTATGCAGCCAAAGCAGCTTTCTTATCATTCTTAATTGCCTTAATTTCATTTAACAGAGCTTCATCATCCTTATGGTCAAGAAGCTTCTCCAACTGATTTGCATCTTTCTTCCAGCCATCACCGATTGTTCTGGTAATGCATGCTGCCAGTTCTCTGTTACAGGACATCAGCCATCTTCTGAAAGTAATACCATTTGTCTTGTTATTAAACTTTTCCGGATAAATCTTATAAAAATGATTTAATTCTGTTTTCTTAAGAATTTCTGTATGGATTGCAGCAACACCATTTACAGAGAATCCATAATGGATATCAATATGTGCCATATGCACTCTCATATCCTTGTCAATGATCTGTACCTTAGGATCATCATATTTAATGGAAGTTCTCTTATCCAGTTCCCAGATAATAGGCATTAACTGAGGAACGACTTTCTGCAAATACTTAACAGGCCATTTTTCCAGTGCTTCTGCAAGAATGGTATGGTTGGTATATGCACAGGTTCTGCTGACAACATCGATTGCTTCTTCCATCTCAAATCCTTCCTCTTCTGTCAGGATTCTGATCAGTTCAGGAATGACCATAGTAGGATGTGTATCGTTGATCTGAATAACCGCATGGTCATAAAGTTTATGCAGATCATAGCCATTGTCCTTCATTTCTTTCAGGATAAGCTGCGCACCATTACATACCATAAAATACTGCTGGTAAATACGTAACTGCTGACCTGCTTCGTCAGAATCATCAGGATACAGGAACAGTGTAAGATTCTTATCAATGTCCTTCTTGTCAAAGTCAATGCCTTCCTTAACTATGCTTTCATCTACTGTTTCGATATCAAACAAATGCAGCTTGTTGATTCCCTGATCATAACCAATCACATCAATATCATACAGTCTGGACATTACTTTTTTCTTGCCAAAATAAACAGGGAAAGTAACATCTGTCCTGGTAAGCCATGACTGACTCTCGATCCAGTCATTTTTCTCTGCAGTCTGCATTCTGTCCTTAAATACCTGTTTGAAAAGTCCAAAATGGTAATTCAGTCCAATACCATCTCCCGGGAGTCCCAGTGTTGCAATAGAATCAAGGAAACATGCTGCCAGTCTTCCCAGTCCGCCATTGCCTAATGAAGGTTCCGGTTCTATTTCTTCGATACGGTTAAGCTCCTTGCCCTCTTCTTTCAGAGCCTTTTCCAGTTCCTCATAAATTCCCAGATTGATCAGGTTATTGGAAAGAAGTTTACCGATCAGGAATTCTGCTGAAATATAATATACTTTCTTGTCGCCCTTGATCCTGCCCTTATTCTCCATCATTTCCTTTGTCATCTGCAGAATAGCAAAATAAAGGTCATGATCAGCCAGTTCCTTTATGCTTTTGCCGTACATTTTCTGTGCTACTGCTTCTAAATTTGCTTTTACGTTCATAGGAATCCTCCATTCTTATATTGCTTACCTCCGGACATGCCTTCTGGTAACGTTTCCATTGTTTTATATTGCTTATGCATGAAAACACTCAATATGTCCTCATGCGTTCTGCCTTTTCATTCTATGAAATAACATCTTTGTATTCCATTCGGATCAACTTGTGCGGCATAATGATCTCCTGCCCGACGCCCCCTGCAAGAAGCCTTGACATCTCATCTACGGCACCAGCAGCAATTTGTCTGAAATCCTGTTTCACTGTATGCATCTGTTTACCCGCATACCCCATCAGACTGATTCCATCAAATCCGCAGACCGGTCGGAATATATCCATGTCTGTCAATGCCTTCATGGCACCAATCGCCATCAAATCTGAAGCACATATGATCGCGTCCTTTTTCTTTCCATAACGGAATGTGATCTGTCTTGCCTGCAATTCGCTGAAATTACCGATTCTCGTATAAAAGGTAATATTCAGTTCATCCGCAAGTTGCTTCATGCCCTGTAATCTTTCCTCTGATACATATCCGTTTTTCTTGCCTGCAATATATAATATGCGATGACAGTTATTCTCGAGAATCGTCTGTCTGGCAACTTCATATTGTGCTTTGGTATGATCAATATGAATACAGGATGTATTCTCTGCAACACTTGGTGCATCGATCAGTACTATTTTAAATTTACCGCTTCTTATCAGCTTATGCAGTGTTGCATCCTGTTTGGATAATCCGCATATGATCAGTCCCTCAATACTTTGTGAAAGGAAATAACGTGTCATCTCCTCTACATCCATTTCCTGAATCATTGTAAAAAAAACAGTGATCACATCCATGCCAAGCTCTTTCGCACGATTGATCGCTCCTACAATGTACTGCATAGGAATCTCATCAACGGTCTGAACATGGCGGTTCGCATCCAGCAAAAGTGCTACACGTCCTGTTTTCTTGGAGGAAAGTGCTGATGCTATCGAGTTGGGGACAAATCCCAATTCATTGATTGCAGCATTTACCTTTTCCCTGGTCTCTTCGCTGACATTTGGATAATGGTTCAATACTTTGGAAACTGTGGAAATTGCTACCCCTGCATGTTTTGCGACATCTCTTATCGATACCACTCTATTCCCACTTTCTGTCTGTATTAGAAAACGTTTTCCAGAAAACGTTTTCCTTATAATACAATAAAAATAACGGTTTGTCTACCGTTATTTTTAAATTTTGACATATTTCATAATTCCATCTCTGCTATTTTGGACACTATTACCGACTCATTATTTTATTTACAGAAGCAATGAGTCTATCCTCTTCAAAAGGCTTCACTATAAAATCTTTGGCTCCATACTGAATTGCCTGTGCTACCATTGCCTGCTGTCCCATTGCAGAACAGATCACAACTCTCGCATCCGGTTCCAGTTCTTTAATTCTCTTTAAGGCCTCTACTCCGTTCATTTCCGGCATTGTAATATCAAGTAAAACTACATCCGGCTTTAATTCAATGAATTTTTTAACAGCTTCAATTCCGTTACCAGCTTCTCCAACTGTTTCATGTCCACCCTTTTCAAGCATCTGCCTTATTGTCATCCGCATAAATGCAGCATCATCTACGATCAATACCTTAGCCATAGTGCAAATACCACCTTTCAGCTTATAATTTATACTGTTACGATAACCCTTTATAAATTATTATAACCTACTTTTATATTTTGCGCTACAAATTTTTTGAATATTTTGTTTTTTAACAGTTAATTCAGTTGATCCGTTTCGCTACTATAACAAATCTACCATTTTTTGTATGGTATGCGCAAGTAGACAATGTCAGAAATTCATCCCCGTATTGAGCTTCAACTCCTGTATCATACAGACTCATCTGCTTGATATTTTTATAGAAGTCATTAAATTCTTCTTCATTAGCAGCTCCAAAATACTGGTAAAACTTGAATACATGTTCTGCCGAAGAATACACCTTGGAATAAAAAGCCGCTATTAACTGATATTCTCTGTTTTCTTCCCGTGTATACAAATCCAGAATATTATGAGCCATTCCATATTCACTGTCCTTATATTCTTCAAGAGTTCCGAACATTGCACCGGATCTCATATTGTGCCCATGTATGATCAGATTTGCACCTTTTCTATTGATATCGGAATCCGTATCCATCAACAGACATCCATTCTTGTCCTTTTCACCGAAGAAATCACGATGAAGATAATACTCTTCATCCTCAGGTGTCTGCATGACAGGATAGTCAATCTGTGTACCGGATATATTCAGCCAGCCGATCATATCTTCATTCGTTTCAAATAATTTGTCATATGAGGTTGTAACGATACTCTTGGTATTTTGCTCTGTAGAACCTACTTTCTGGGCAATTCCTGCTTCCTTCATAGACCTGACCTGATCCATGGTATCTTTTGATCTTTTCTCCTCCGTCGCATTTTTATAGGATATGATACCAAATGCTGCGAGACATATCACTCCAATTATAAGCAGAATCGTGTCCCATCTGATACGTTTTTTGTTTTCCATTTTTATAATGCCTTTCTGCAGTTTATAAAGCCTGCTGCTTCAGGCTTTTAATATTTATCGACTTGAGCAATCATAACAGATCTTGGACAAAGTGTCAGCACATTCTCGGATTTTTTATGTGTCAACTTATCATAATCCGCATCGCAAGTATGTTCAAATTCCGTGTTCATGATCACACGCCACTTTCTTCCCAGCGGAAGCTTGGGCAGTTCTATATCGCGGTATTCCCAGAAAGTATTGATTCCTATGAAGATAATGTCATCCTCTGTATTGGATACATTTCTTCCCGCGAACATAATCCCTATTGTATGTGTATCAGCATTACATTCGCCATTCCATGCTCTTTCATTATGAATGCTGACTTCCGGGAAACCACATCCGCTTGGACCGGAACGTCCTCTCAGGATAGGATGTTCCTTTCGCAGTTGGATCATAAATTTGCAGAATTCAAACATCTCTGCATACTGTTCTTTTCTGTTCCAGTCAATCCAGGATATCTCATTATCCTGGCAATATGCATTGTTATTTCCAAACTGCGTATTGCAGAATTCATCTCCGGATAAGAACATCGCAGACCCGCGACTGCACATCAGCACAGCAAACGCATTTTTTCTCATACGATTACGCAAGGCAAGGACTTCCGGATTCATACTCTCGCCCTCTTCACCACAATTCCAACTGTTGTTGTTGTTATCACCGTCTGTATTATTCCATCCGTTCTTTTCGTTGTGCTTTCCATTATAAGCATACATATCATACAGGGTAAAGCCATCGTGGCAATTGAGAAAATTAACAGTTGCATTTTCTCCTCTGTTCTCCGGACTATACAGATCAGCAGAGCCCAATATTCTGTCAATTGCAGCTCTCGCCATTCCGTAATCACCCTTTAAAAAACAGCGCAGATCATCACGGAATCTTCCATTCCACTCTGACCATCGATTCCACGCCGGGAAACTTCCAACCTGATAAAGTCCGCCTGCATCCCACGCTTCCGCGATCAACTTCACTTTGCCCAGGATAGGATCAAATGCCAGACTCTGTAAAATAGGAGGTTTGCTCATTGGTGATCCATCCTCATTACGTCCCATAATGGAGGCAAGATCAAACCGGAATCCATCAATTCTATATGAAATTACCCAATAACGCAGACAATCCAATATAAATTGCTGCACAATAGGGTGATTGCAATTCATAACATTACCACAGCCACTGAAGTTATAATACTGTCCATCCGGTGTCAGCATATAGTAAATATTGTTGTCTATTCCTTTAAAGCAGAAAGAAGGTCCCATTTCATTTCCTTCTGCAGTATGATTGAATACAACATCCAGGATCACTTCTATTCCATTTCTATGAAGTTCACGGACAAGATTACGAAGTTCATTTCCCTCCCGGTTAAATTCCATAGCGGATGCATAACTGGTGTTAGGTGCAAAGAAACATACCGGATTATAACCCCAGTAGTTGTAAAGCTTACTGCCCTCATAATCTCTGACATCTTCCATTTCATCAAACTCAAAAATAGGCATCAGTTCAATGGCATTTACTCCCAGTTCAACAAGATACGGGATTTTTTCACGTATTCCTTCAAAAGTGCCTTTGTGCTCTACCCCTGAGGATTCATGCATTGTAAACCCTCTTACATGCATTTCATAAATGATCATGTCCTTTGGTTCACGGCTGGGCTGCATATAATCTCCCCAGTCATAATCATCATCTACCACGCGCGCTTTGTAGAAATGATCTTTTCTGGTTATCTTCTCACCCCACTTGCTCTGTCCTGTCACAGCCCTGGCATACGGATCAAGAATGTAGTTATTTTTGTTAAACAGCAATCCTTTTCTTGGATTATATTCTCCATCAAACTGATATGCATACTCGAATTCCATGGGGTTTAGTCCAAAAACAACCATAGAATAGGTATTACCGATCCGATAAGATTCCGGGAACGGAATCACTGCAAAAGGTTCGTCCTCCATTCGGTGAAACAGGCACAGGCTGCATGCGGTCGCACCATATGAATGTACTGTAAAATTAATGCCTCCCTCTACAACAGATGCGCCATTGCGCAGATAGAACCCGGGTCTGACCTGATATCCGCTTACAACATCTGTAGGTGCATAATATTTTCTTGCAAAAAAAGACTCTTCATAATCCATTATTTATTCCTCCCTCTCACAACTCATCTTTATTCTACTTCAAATCAGCCTTAGCCGCAATATGGTTTACCATAATAAATAAAGGATGCCCGTTTCCGGGCACCCTTTTACAATTATAAACTGTTCAAAGTCATATTCACAGCACATGCTGTCACAATTGGCATAGTCATGAATAGTTTACATGATATCCTGATTTCTGACACCGTCCATATCATCGAAATCCTGATTTTCTCCAACCATGCCCCAGATAAATGTATATGCACGGCTGCCGCTTCCTGAATGGATTGACCAGCTTGGAGAAATAACAGCCTGTTCGTTACGCATTACGATATGTCTGGTTTCCTGAGGTTCTCCCATATAGTGCATTACGAATGCATCCTCCGGCATGTCGAAATACAGATATACTTCCATACGTCTGTCATGTGTATGACAGGGCATTGTATTCCATACGCTGCCCGGTTTCAGTGCTGTCATACCCATAACAAGCTGGCAGCTCTCTACCTGTCCCGGCAGGATATACTTGTTGATTACTCTGTGATTTGCATCTTCAAGGCATCCAAGTTCTACTTTGTTCTCATCCTTGATAATTACAACATCCTCTGAAGGAGTTCCCTGGGGTTTGATAAGTTTCGTAGGATATGCCTTATGTGCAGGTGCACTGTTCAGGTAGAATTTTGCAGGATTGGAAGGATCTGCAGATGCAAAAGTAATATCTTTGGTTCCCATACCGATATACATGCCTTCCTTATGACCTACTTCATATGTCTTACCATCAATGGTAATTGTACCTGCCGGTCCGATATTAATGACACCAAGCTCTCTTCTCTGGCAGAAATATTCTGCACGAAGTTCATCACCTGCTGTTAATTTTATGGGTTCAACAGGAACAGCCGAACCAGTAATTATGCGGTCAATATGGCTGTATACCAACTTGATCTCACCCTTTTTAAAAAGGTCATCAATTAAAAATTCTTCTCTCAATCTCTGTGTTGTGTAATACTTCACGTCCTTAGGTGAAGCTGCTGTACGAAGTTCCATAATCTCTACCTTCCTTTATCACTTATTATCTTATCCGACCATGCATGTCAGTCACGCATTCTTTGTAAACGCTTTCATTTTACTCCATTCTGTAGAAAGAGTCAATAAAAGATTATTAGTTTAGTGCTTGATTTTCAGAGACTTTCATAGTACAATTTAAGTGATTTATGGTAGTGCTTACATAGTTATTTTCACGGTACACACAAAGTACCTTAGTTAGTTTACATATGAAGCCCATGAGTCAGAAAGGACAATACTCATGACGATATATGATGTTTCTGAAAAAGCAGGCGTATCTATTGCTACCGTTTCCAGAGTTCTCAATGGTTCTGAAAATGTCAGTGCCGAAACCCGTAAGAAGGTACTTGCTGTAATCGAAGCCTGTGATTATACTCCAAATGCCTTTGCCCGTGGGCTGGGACTTAATTCCATGAATACCATCGGCATTCTGTGTGCTGATTCTTCTGACCTGTATCTTGCCAATGCCGTATATCACATTGAGCAGGAACTGAGAGCAAATAATTATAACTGTATTTTGTGCTGTACAGGTTATAAGCTGGAAGACAAGCAGAAATACCTGAATCTTCTTGTAAATAAGAAAGTAGACAGTGTCGTACTTGTCGGTTCCAACTTCATATCCTCTACTGACAAAGAGAATGACTATATTCGTGAAGCGGCAAAAGAAGTACCTATTCTCCTTTTAAATGCAGATTTTGATTATGAAAATGTATACTGCAGTCTGTGTGATGACTTTAAATCCACAATGCAGGCTACTTCTTATATTCTGGACACAGGTATTGAAGATATTCTGTATCTGTATAACTCCCAATCCTACTCTGCCCTGCGTAAATTATCAGGTTATCAGAGCGCACTGACGCAGCGCGGTATTGCACTTCGTATGGAATATATGCAGTATTTTCCCGGAAGTCATGCCAATCTTCCTGCAATTGCTGATTTTCTGTCCAACCTTGATCCACAGATCAAGTATCATGCAGTCATCGCTGCAGATGATAATTTGGCGATCGGTGCGATCAAATATGCTCATAAGAAAGGTCTATCCATTCCTGATGATCTATCTGTTATCGGATATAATAATTCCATCTTAAGTACCTGTTGTGAGCCTGAACTGACCAGCGTAGATAATCGTCTTGAAACACTATGCCATCATATCGTATCTACCCTGATCGGTATTCTGGATAATCGTGAAATGCCGCAGAAAGTTATCTTTTCCGGCGAACTGATAAAAAGAGGTACAACGCTTTCATAAGTGCACCTTTTCTTATATAACTATTTAAATGTAATTAATTAGGAGGCAAACCCATGAAAAATTTTATGGATAAGGATTTCCTGTTGCAGACAGAAACTGCAAGCAACCTTTTTCACAACTATGCTGAAAAAACACCTATTCTTGACTACCACTGCCACATTAATCCTGCTGAAATAGCAAATGATCGTAAATTTGACAATATTACACAGGTATGGTTGGGCGGTGACCACTACAAATGGCGTTTCATGCGTTCCTGTGGTGTAGATGAGAAATTCATTACAGGAGACGCTTCCGATAAGGAGAAGTTCTTCAAATGGGCTGAATGTGTCGGCAAGGCAATCGGTAATCCGCTGTATCACTGGACACACCTTGAGTTACAGCGTTACTTCGGCTATAACGGTATTCTGAACAAGAATACAGCAAAAGAAGTCTGGAATCTGTGCAATGCTAAATTAAAGGAAGACAGCATGAGCGTTCGTGGACTGATCAAACAGTCTAACGTTACTCTGATCTGTACTACTGATGATCCCGTAGATTCTCTGGAATACCATAAGCAGCTCGCTGAGGATGATACCTTCGATGTACAGGTACTTCCTGCATGGCGTCCTGACAAGGCCATGAACATTGAGAAGCCTGACTACCCTGCTTACCTGGAGAAATTATCTTCCGTAAGTGGTGTCGCTATCCATACATTTGCTGATCTGAAGGAAGCTCTCTTAAAGAGACTTGACTTCTTCGCATCTATGGGCTGTTCTGTATCTGACCACGCTTTGGAATATGTTATGTACCAGCCTGCTACAGACGCTCAGATTGAAGCAATCTTTGCCAAGAGACTTGGCGGTTCTGATATTACAAGAGAAGAAGAATTACAGTTCAAGACTGCATTCATGCTCTTTGTCGGCAAACAGTATCACAGACTGAACTGGGTAATGCAGCTTCACTATGGCTGTAAGCGTGATAACAACACTTTACGCTATGACCAGTTAGGACCTGATACCGGTTATGACTGCATCAATAACTATGCTCCTTCTGCACAGCTTGCAGATTTCCTGAATGCACTGATCACAACAGATGAGCTTCCCAAGACTATTATCTACAGTCTGAATCCTAATGATAATCAGGCAATCGGTACCATCCTTGGATGTTTCCAGGATTCTTCCGCATGTGCCAAGATCCAGCAGGGCAGCGCATGGTGGTTCAATGACCACAAGACAGGTATGCAGGATCAGATGATCTCTCTTGCTAATCTGGGCAATTTATCCGGATTTGTAGGTATGTTGACAGACTCCCGTAGTTTCCTCTCCTACACCAGACATGAGTATTTCAGAAGAATCATGTGTAACCTGGTAGGCGGATGGGTAGAGAATGGAGAATTCCCTGCTGATATGGAAACTCTGGAAGAAATTGTTAAGGGTATCTCCTACAACAACGCTGTAAAATACTTTGGTTTTGATTTAAAGACAGTTTAATCATTATTAATTTATGTATTAATATCCCCCATTATCATTTTATGTGGTAATGGGGGTTTTAATTTGCTATAATGTAGGTACTAAAATTTGAAAGGCATGGTTATTAATATGAAAAGTAAAAAAAGTAATTTCAGTGGCTCGATCGGTTTTGTACTTGCTGCTGCCGGCAGTGCTGTCGGTGTAGGTAATATATGGCGCTTTCCATATCTGTGTGCCAAAGATGGGGGCGGTCTGTTTCTACTCATTTACCTGGTCCTGGTCCTTACCTTCGGTTTTGTACTTCTGACAACTGATGTGGCAATCGGTCGCCGAACAAAACAAAATGCACTTAACGCATATGCCACCCTGCATAAAAAATGGCGTTTTCTTGGTTATCTGACCTTTCTGGTTCCAACATTGATCATGACTTATTATTCAGTGATCGGTGGATGGATTCTGAAATATCTGTCCGTATACATGATTTCTAATGGTACAGACGCTGCAAAAGACGGATATTTTATATCTTTCATTACTTCAAAAGCATCTCCTATTGTTTTCATGTTAATTTTTTTATCCATTACCGCATGGATTGTTTTCTGTGGCGTTGAAAAGGGAATTGAAAAATTCTCCAAAATCATTATGCCCGGTCTGATCCTGATGATCATTATCATTGCTGTCTTTTCACTGACTCTGTCTCACAAAGACAGTGACGGCACTGTGCGAACCGGACTTCAGGGGCTTATGGTATACCTGCGTCCGGACTTCACCGGTCTGACTGCCAAACGTTTCCTTGAAATATTATTGGATGCCATGAGTCAGTTATTCTTTTCTCTGAGTGTATCTATGGGAATCATGATCACTTATGGTTCTTATGTGAAAGATGACGTGAATCTGAGCAAGGCAACCAACCAGATTGAAATATTTGATACCGCTGTTGCATTTCTTGCAGGTATGATGATCATTCCTGCTGTATTTGTATTTCTAGGAACAGAAGGCATGTCATCCGGTCCAAGCCTGATTTTTATTACATTACCTAAGGTTTTTGAATCCATGGGTATTCTTGGAAGATTCGTTGCAATTATATTCTTTATCATGCTCGCATTTGCGGCGTTAACATCCTGTGTATCTGTTATGGAGACTCTGGTAGCCAACTGTATGGAGATTTTCCATCAATCAAGGAAAAAGATGTGTGCTGTTATTGGTGTATATTCTCTTGTTACTGCTCTGTTGATCTGTCTGGGATATAATGTATTCTACTTTGAATTACAGTTGCCCAACGGTTCTGTCGGACAACTGCTTGATGTTATGGACTATATCAGCAACAGTTTCCTGATGCCATTCATTTCTCTGCTGACCAGTATCCTCATCGGCTGGGTCATCGGTCCTCAGTGGATTGTTGATGAAGTGACAAAGAATCATGAGAAATTTCCACGGGCGGGACTATACCGTTTCATGATCCAATATGTTGTTCCGGTTGTTATGCTCATTTTATTCCTGATGTCCACCGGAATTCTTAATGTATTATAATCGCATATCCAGTTTCGATACTTTACGGTCATAGGTAAGTAATCCATTTACCTCTTCCTCAATATCTGTTAACTGTGTATACACTGCAGCGCTTAATCCTTCCGGATAGAGATCCTGGATTTTGCGCTGCATTTTTTTGTACTCTTTCTTCAGATCATGAACGGAATATGTTCCATATCCAAATACATCATCTGAATAACTATGTCCTTCTATTCCGCACGCAAGTCCTCCATATTCCGATATGGAATATGGTTTCCTGCTCTGTTCTGTAACCAGGTCAAAGAAATAAATGTGTACACTCTTCAGATCACCTGCATTCTGGTCAAACCAGCCACTATGGGCATCGATCAGACGGCTGTTATCAACTTTGCGCACCATCTCTGTATTTTCTGCCGCATCAAACTGTCCCCATCCCTCATTGAATAATACCCATGTGCAGATACAGGTACAGTTATATAACTGTTCTATTGTTTCGAGGCATTCTTTTTTCCATTCCCGCCTGCCTTTGGGATTGCGTCTGGACAATAAAGCATACTTATTGTCCTTTATTTTACGCAATCTCTTAATAACAGTGGGAATATATGTGGTATACAACAGACGATATTCTTCTCCACCATTGATCATATCCTGCCACACCAGCATTCCAAGCCTGTCACAATGATAATACCATCTCATAGGTTCTATCTTACAGTGTTTACGGATCATGTTAAAACCATGTTTCTTTGCCATCATGATATCCTGTATCATTGCTTCATCACTAACCGGAGTCAACAGGCTCTCCGGATAATAGCCCTGATCCAGAATTCCATTCTGAAAATATGGTACATGATTCAGACACAGTCTGGGTATATTATCTACATCCTTCTCAACAGTAAAACATCTCATTCCGAAGTACCCTGCTATCTGATCTTCTCCGTAATTGATGATCACCTGATACAGAAAAGGATCAATCGGAGACCAGCTATGCATATTGGGAATTGGCATGGTCACCTTACGCACACCTGAAACTGTCATTTCACTGACTGGAACTTCATTTTCATAGATCACAATACGGCACGGTTGACATTCCTGTGTCTTTTCATTCGTAAAAAGTTCAATTTCCACACTGCTCTCATCATATCGGGGAGTGATATGCATTTTCTGCACATAAATATCCGGTACCCATTCATACCATACTGTCTGCCAGATACCACTTTGTGCAGTGTAAAACATGCCGCCATTTTCCAGCTTCTGCTTGCCCCTTCCATGATAAGAAGTATCACTTCTGTCCCTGACACACACCTGCAAACGATTCTCACCCGTTACGATATATGGCGTAATATCCAGTGAGAACGCCTGATAACCACCTGAATGGAATCCTGCCTGTGCACCATTTACATACACTCTGCATCTCTCATCACAAGCTCCAAAGTGCAGGATCAGCCTGTTTCCTTTCGGTATTTCATCGAGTAGGATCATTCTCTCATACCAGAGAAATTCCTTAGGCTGCAATTGTCTGTTGACTCCGGACAAATACGCTTCCGGAGAAAATGGCACCAGAATCTCGCCATCATAATGCTCCGGCATCTTACTGTTCAATGTAAATGCATATTTCCACATACCATTTAATATTGTATAGTTATTTCTGACCATCTGCGGTCTGGGATATTCCTCCAGAACTTTATCTTTATTCAAATGCTCCCCCCATACAGTCATAAGCTGGTTCTTTCCGGAGTCCTTCTTTTGTAACTGTAATGCCTGGATCATTTCCTTTATTTTCATCCTGTCTACTCCCTTCTGCCTGCTCAATCACATAACTTATGTATTATTGTTTATATTTCCTGGGCATATGCCAATTGTGCCAGTCTGACTGCGCCCATAATTCCCTGATCGTCATGCAGACTTGCAGGCACAATATAATGTTCCATATCTTCTAAATATGGTGTTTCATAATAATGATTCAAATACTCCAGTACTTTACTGCGTATCATTGGAAACAGTTGTTCCTGATGCATGACACCACCACCCAGAATAATTCTCTGTGGACTCAATGTCAGTATCATATTAGCTATTCCCTTTGCCAGATATTCACTTTCCAGTTCCCATACTACCTGCTTATCTACTAACTCATATGCCTTTTTGCCCCATCTGGCTTCAATAGAAGGTCCTGATGCCAGTCCTTCCAGACAACTGTCATGGCAGGGACACACACTATGCCCCGGATCATGAGGATTTCGGGATATCAGAATATGTCCCGCTTCCGGATGCATCATTCCATGAAGAAGTCTGCCTCCCACTGCAATCCCGGCACCGATTCCTGTTCCTATTGTCAGATAGACCACAGTATCAAGCCCTTTGGCACATCCGTATGTCATTTCACCCAGGCAGGAACCGTTTACATCTGTATCCAATCCGATTGGAACATGAAGTGCCTCTTTCAATGCTCCGACCAGATCATACTGTCTCCATGCTATTTTAGGAGTATTCAAAATACGACCATACGTAGGTGAACCTTTTACTACATCGACTGGTCCAAAAGCACCAATTCCCAATGCCGCTATGTTTTTTTGTGAAAAATAATCAATGATCTGTGGTATTGTTTCTTCCGGAGTTGTTGTAGGAATCGACTTCTGCTCCAGAATCTTACCTGTTTCATCTCCCAGGGCAACTACCATTTTAGTTCCGCCTGCTTCTAATGCTCCATATATCATATTGATATTCCAACCTTTCCGATACCGCTACTATTTCAGCATACTTGCATGATTCAGCAATATTGTGTTGTAGAGAAATAACACATCTGCATTTGAAAAATCCACATATTCTCCTAACAATGAGGATGCAATATAACGAGTATCAATTAATATAATCTCATGGTAAACCTCTGACAGCAAAGGTGCAAGACTACTTGTAAAAGAATCTCTGAAAATGATGAGTTTTCTCCCTGTCTGAGCCTTAGGCGAAGTAATGATCTGAACCGATGCTGCTCCTCCCATAAATATATCATACTTGTCAACAACACCTTCCTCATTCAGAATACTCTGCTGATAAATATCCTCTGTACGATTCTTTTCCAAATTCCATACACTTGCTGCTTCTATGGTTTTATCTGTCAAATAATACAATGTGTCCGGCTGCATGGGTAACGCGGATTGTCCATAATAAACTCCATAAAAGGGCATTACTGCCTGAACTGACATATGTGTCATATCAATTGAAAAATCCATATATTCTCCCAGCCGTTCCAACACATTATACAATCTGTCCTGCCTCCAGTGGGTATCTGTATGATAATAATCCTCTAACTCCAACGTATCCCAAAGGGGAATATATGACATTGTTGGCAATTTATGCTGCATGATCCGCTCCATTTCGTTATAATCCATTGCCGGAAATCCATTCTGCTTTGCCAGATAATAATTTTTGTCAGGCACTATTGCATAATATGTCTGTGCATCCGGAAAGTATTGCTCCTGCAAAGTCATCATCCTGGCACAGGCTTTTTCAACGCTGGACTGCTGTAACGGATATTCCAGTTTACCTGCATATCCTTCTGCCACATAGATATCATTATTTTCTTTCTGTTGTAATACACCATAAGCATAATATGCTTTGATACGTCTGAACTGCTCACGAAAAGGGAAGTGATCCAGTAAATATTCTTCCATTGAATTCATATAGGTCTTATCTTCTATACTATCTGCTGTAAGTTTGGGAATCAGGCTAAGTCTGCGGCGTTCTGAAACCGAAAACTGCTGCTTTGGCATACAGATAAGCAAAATTGCCATTCCAGTCAGTAACCCCATAAATATAGTGACAAAGACTTTTTGTAATTTATGATCCATATCGTTAATTCCTTTATCTAAAATCTAAAATACAAAAACGGATTAAACGAGCCATCTATCAAATATGCAGTACATAAAATCAGCAATGCTATCACTGCCACCATCTGTGTCAATTGATAAAGCATTCCGCCAGAAAGCACATTTCTGTACTTTTGCCACAACCATGCCGGCAGCGGCGTTGTTCCTGCCACACCCATTACCAATAATACTGCTCTGTTTCGTATCATGTAGAATATTACAGATCTATCCGAAGCACCCGTTGTCACTCCAAACATGGAACCAAGAATACGCTTCAGCAAATCCATATCTTCTGTTCTGAAAATCAGGAAGCTGACCATAATAACAACTATCATGTAAACGTGGCATGATGCACTTTTTATATATTCTGCTTCCCGACGCTGCACTTTAAACTGTCTGATGCCCTTTTCCAACAGAAGCAATATGGCAAACAATAGTCCCCATATAATATAATTCCAGCCTGCACCATGCCATAATCCGGTAAGGAACCATACGATCACAATATTGACTATCCAGCGAATCGTGCTTACCCGGTTTCCTCCCAGAGGAATGTAAACATAGTCACGAAACCATGCTCCCAAAGTAATATGCCATCTTCTCCAGAATGCAGTTGCACTTCCTGAAATAAACGGATATTGAAAATTCTCCGGGAAATGAAATCCAAACATTCTTCCCAGTCCTATTGCCATATCCGAATACCCTGAGAAATCATAATAAATCTGCATAGCTGCTGTGGCTGCATAAACCCACGCGATCAAAGTTGAATGATCCGCCAATGACAGAATTTCCTCTGCAAATTCTCCTAACACATTGGCAAGCAGTACCTTCTTGGCAAGTCCGATCGTAAAACGTATACATCCCTGTGAAATATCCTCCAGAGATGTTTTTCTCTGTGTAAGCTCCTGTTCGATCTGTGTATAACGCACAATAGGACCTGCGATCAATTGAGGAAACAATGTAATATAGGTCATCAGATCGATCAGTTTCTTCTGCGGCTGTGCATCCTGTCTATGCACATCTATCACATAGCTGACTAACTGGAATGTATAGAATGAAATGCCAATTGGTAATGTTATCTGATGCATGTCAGGAATCAGCCGGTGCAAAAAGAAATAACTGTATTTAAAATAGAATAAAAAGAAAAAGGGTACAAAAACAGACAGAATATATAATATTCTGCCCATTATTGTACCTTTTCGCTTCACTGAGCCATTCGTTAATACGAATGTAACCACGATCTGTCCCAACATAAGAAAAAGCCCCAAAGGTTCCCCCCATGCATAGAACAGACCGGATAAAATACATAAACAAAGATTTTTTCCCTTAGCCGGCACTATCTTATAAATCAAAAATGCCAGTGGCAGGAAGAAAAACAGGAATGTAATGCTCGAAAATAGCATACAAAAGCTCCTTTTCTACATAGGATTATCTTTTTCCAATGCTTTATCAGAAACTGACATATTACGCTGCTGAGCTGCCGATACCGCAGCGTCATATACACTCTGTGCAGTATCAGGATCACCCATAACAAAGAAGATATCCCTGCCAAAAGCATTCGCAATCTCCTTCTCAGCGGTCACACATATCCATTTTGCCGGATTAACACTATCCATAACTCGCTGCTTAAGTTCCTCAACATCTGCATCATCTGTAGTTTTGATGTACATCGCAGAATATGCGATCGAGCCTATCATGGACTCTGACATATAAATGCCCTCTATTCCTGTAACATCAGTGAGTCCCGTCTGAAAAGTTACAGAATCCATATCCTGCATATCCACTTCTGTCGTTTCAATATATGCCGGCAGCATGTCCTCAGACACCTGCGCATAAATATCATCAAACAATTTGGATACATCCTCAAGTCCATCTAAATGAACCATTGCGTTTTCATCATGCTCCTGAGTGGATACTTCATCTGAATTTCTATCTGTACCGGCTCCACAACCTGTCATAAGCATTACCGCCGCAAGCACTGCTGACAGCGTAGTCATCATTTTTCTTTTCATTTTTGATTCCTCCACGTTTACATTTTAAGATCAGTGTCTGCGTTTTTTCCTGTTTTATACCTGTCGTTCAATTAATCTTCAAAAGGAATAACTGCTCCATCATATGTATCATTGATATATTTCTTGATTTCATCTGACTTTAATGCACTGACTAAAGCCTTGATCTTATCACTGTTCTCATTGCCTTCTTTGACTGCAATGACATTCACATATGTTTTAGCTGCCTCAGAATCAGATGTTTCAAATTTGATCGCATCTTTTCCTACAGAAAGTCCTGCCTGTAATGCATAGTTACCATTTAATACAACAAATGCTACTTCTTCTCTGACTCTTGCTACCTGCTCTGCTGCCAGTTCCTGGATCTTAACATCCTTAGGATTCTCAACGATATCATTTACTGTAGCTTCCAGACCAACACCGTCCTTAAGTGTCAGTATACCATTATCCTGTAATAAGAGCAATGCTCTTGCTTCGTTCGTTGTATCGTTAGGAACTGCAATTACATCGCCACTGGAGAGATCATCCAGACTGGACTTTGTTCCCGGATAAATTCCAAATGGTTCATAGTGGATACCACCTGCATTTACAAGATGTGTGCCATGTTCTTCATTAAAACTTTCCAGATATGGAATATGCTGGAAGTAGTTTGCGTCAAAATCACCACTCTCAACTACATTATTAGGCTGAACATAATCATCAAATACTGTTACCTGAAGATCCCATCCCTGCTCTGCAAGAATAGATTTAGCCTGCTCCAGAATCTCTGCATGTGGTGTAGCACTTGCTGCTACTGTGATTGTCTTATCCTCTGAAGATGTGTTCTCAGCTTCCTGTGCTGCTGTTGTGGATGCACTTTCTGTTGCTTCCGCTGCCGGTTCGGATGTTGCTGTATTTCCGCATCCTGCTAATGCCGCAACAGCTAATGCTGCTGTCAAAATGACTGCTGTTACTCTTTTTTTCATAATTTTTCCCTCCGATGAAATTTAATATCTATAACTTCCGCAGAACGGATTGTTATCTTTTACGTCTGTCAATTTTGTTCGATATATGCATACCGATCGTCTGGAATATCTGTACCAGTACGATCAGAAGTACTACAGTCACTACCATAATATCTACCTGATAACGGTGATAGCCGTAACGGATCGCAATATCACCCAGACCGCCGCCTCCTACAGTTCCTGCCATGGCAGAATATCCAAGAATCGTTCCAATTGCGATCGTGGCTCCTACCAGAATAGAAGTACGTGCCTCTACCAGTAAAACACGGAAAATAATAGTGAATGTCCCTGCTCCCATAGACTGTGCTGCTTCAATGACACCACCGTCTACTTCTTTTAAGGAAGATTCTACCATTCTTCCAATAAAAGGAGTCGCTGCAACTACCAAAGGTACGATCGTAGCTGTCGAACCATAACTTTTACCTACCACAACTCTGGTAAAAGGAATCAATACAATTAAAAGGATCAAAAACGGAATACTTCTTATAATATTGGATACAACATCCAATATCTTGTATACGACCGCATTAGGTCTTATACCTGTCTTATCTGTTACTGCAAGTGCAATACCCAAAGGCATACCGAATACATATCCTAATATTGTCGATGCCAATGTCATATATAATGTTTCTCCGATTCCTGCCAGAATCATATTGACCACTGCTTTATCCCACATAATCGGATACCTCCTCTACTGCAAGATTTCTTTCTTTGAGATACTGTATCATTTCCTGACTGATATGCTCGTCCTCCGGTAATCCCAGAATCATTTCTCCATGGGCGATTCCTCCCACGTTTTTCGTATCTGCCTTTAATATATTAACCGGTGTCTGAAAACGCAGCACCATATTGGCAATTACAGGCTCAAAAGAAGAATTTGCTGAAAATACGATTCGGACGCATTTCTTCGTCTGCAGTTCATCCACCAGTTCTGTATTCTCAGAAGCCCCCTTCATAACCAGTTCTTTGGCTTCCTTAGACTGGGGATGACTGAATACGTCAAGGACTTCTCCGGTTTCTACCAGATGTCCTGCACCGATAATACCTACCCTGTTACAGATTTCTCTGACTACTGCCATTTCATGAGTAATAATGACTATTGTGATACCATATTTTTGATTGATCTCTTTTAATAAAGCCAGAATAGATTTCGTAGTCTGCGGGTCCAGTGCACTGGTCGCCTCATCGCAAAGCAGTATCTTAGGATTTGAGGCAAGAGCACGTGCAATTGCTACACGCTGCTTCTGTCCACCGGATAATTGCACCGGATATGCCTTTGCTTTATCAGAAAGTCCCACAATTTCAAGCAGCTCCGTTGCACGTTTTCTCGCATCTGCCTTAGAAACTCCTGCAATTTTTAACGGAAAACATACATTATCAATTACATTTTTCTGCATAAGCAGATTAAAATGCTGAAAGATCATAGCAATGCCGCGTCTTTCCATACGAAGTTCTTTTTCGCTCATTGCCAATAAATCTCTTCCTTCTATTTCAACTGTACCGGATGTCGGCCTCTCAAGAAAATTCAAACATCTGACAAGGGTACTCTTACCTGCACCACTCATACCGATAATGCCAAATATGTCTCCTTTATTGATCGTAAGGTTCACATCCTGCAATGCATGAACCGTACCATCCTTGGTTTCATATGTCTTGGACACATTTTTCAGTGTAATCATTGTTAACCAAACCTTTCTGTCGTTTATAGATTTATTCAGTATCACATGTCCGAACAGCATTGCATGGTTCTGAATAATCATCAATATTGTAAAGCACATGCATTATTATGTCAAATACTTGTCACCGTTAACGTATATGTTATCATACAATTCCTATATAGTAAATAGGAAATTATTGTATTAACATTTAAATTTATTTTAAATCTTTTACAATTATCAGTTTATTGTATAGTTTTATTTTTATTCTATAGACATTTTGTACTTATTGCTTTAAAATAGAAGTAAGTATAACTAATTGAATTAAAATAATTCAAAAGAAAGGAAAATTACAATGGAATACGATGAAAGAAAATTTAAAGCAAGTGCTAACAAAAAAGCCCGTATCGTCTGGATCGTCCTTCTGGTACTGATTACGTTAGCCCATGTTTCTCAAATTGGGAAAGGAATCTCACTGTCAACATGTGGTATTATAGTTTTTCTGGGATGGTTGCCTTATTTAATCGGTCGAGTCATGCTGAAAATAAAAGGAGAAGACTGGGAAAAATATAAAATAGTCATTGCCGTCGGTTATGGTGTTTTTTACCTCTATACAATTTGTGTATCACCTTTCCAGCTCGCATTTATCTATATCTTCCCTTTGATCACCATGATGGTATTATTCAATGATGCGAAGTTCCTGATCAATGCATGTGTCTTCAACGATCTTGGATTATTTGTAAGTGCCGCCGTTCTCTATAAACAGGGGAGAACCTATACAGGTCTTACCAACAACCTGATCCTGGAAATGAGTACTGTTACTTTATGCTATATCGGCAGTGTCATGTCAGTTAAGCATATCACTTCTTCCAACCATGCACTGACAGATTCCATCAAGGATAATCTGGAACGTGTTGTTAATACAGTAAATAAGGTAAAGGGTGCCAGCAACTCTATCGTTGACGGTGTTACTGTAGTCAGAGACCTGGCAGATGAGAACCGCCAGGGTGCTAATTCTGTTGTAGACAGCATGGACAAACTGGCTGACAGTAACAATACGCTGCATGAAAAAACAATGTCATCTGTAGATATGACAGCGGATATCAATACTCAGGTACAAAGTGTTGTAACCCTGATCGATGATATGGTCATGCTGATCAATGAATCCGGAACCCATGCAAATGAAAGTAGTCAGGAACTTGAAAAAGTCATGCATACTACCAATGTAATCGCTGACCTCTCCTCACAGGTAGAAAAAATTCTTGGAATCTTCAGCAACGAATTCCAGATGGTAAAAGATGAAACAAGTACCATCTCCGGCATTACATCGCAGACCAACCTGTTAGCCTTGAATGCATCAATTGAGGCTGCAAGAGCCGGTGAAGCCGGTCGTGGTTTCGCAGTCGTTGCCGAACAGATCAGACAGTTAAGTACTGACACCAAATCTTCTTCCGAACAGATCATGGGAGCACTTGGAAACCTGCAGGAAACATCAGAAAAGATGACTTCCTCCATCACACAGACTTTGACACTGATCCAGGAACTTCTGACAAGTATGGCAGGCATCAGCAGTAATGTATCTCAGATTGCAACTGATTCCACACAGCTTAACGGCAATATTCAGACAATCGATAATGCCATGAAGGAAGTTGAATCCTCCAATCAGAATCTGGTAGATAATATGAATCAGATCACTGAAGTCATGGAAATTATGACAAATTGTGTGAGCGATGCCGAAGACACTACCAAAACAATGCTCAGTAAGTATGAAGAAACATCAGTTAACGTAGAAAATATTGAAAAGGTTGTTGATAATCTGGTCAAAGAACTTGGTTCCGGCGGTTTCATGGGAATCCACGATGCTGCCAAAGGCATGAGTATATGTCTCCTTGACAAGGACTCTTCCGGACATCCTGTAGAATATACAGGTAAAATAACCGACACCGTAGATAATGGTATTCTTGCAGTCCTTGATACTGCTGAACTAAATGTCAAAGATAAGACTCAAGGCTTCTGTTTACAGATTTCCGTTGCCAATGCCGTATACTCCTGGGATATTGCTCATGTAACAATTCCAAGAGGTGTTGCCAAGGGAGTCTATCAGATCACCGTGGAAGGCAATCCTACTGTTATGAACAGACGTAAATATCCAAGAATGCCTCTCCATAACAAATGTACGATCACTTTTGCCGGTACCGATCAGGCAATGGATGCTACTATGTTGAATATCAGTGGCGGTGGTTTTGCTTTCAAATCCCCAGACAGAGTATTCATGGACGCAAAGGGCAAACATATCACCCTTAATATCAAAGCATTCGCACTGGCAGAACAAAGCACTCTCGGCGCAACTATCATTCGATGCACTGATGATGAAGGCACCTACATCGTTGGATGCCGACTGGATGCTGATGATGAAGCAATTGCCGAATATGTATCAAAAAACTATAAAGAATAAAAAAACATCCCGATGGAATATCAAATCCATCGGGATATTTTTATGCTATCGTTTATTGCCGAAATAAGAAATAACTAATGTTCCTACGCCTGTATGCGCTCCTACTGTCGGACTGATGGAGAGAACCATTGTCCTGGCATTGGGATATTTTTCTTTTACCATATTTTCCAGTTCTGCCGCCTCGTCCGGTGTATCGGAGTGAGACATAAATACTTCATTGACTTCCCAGCCTTCTGTATTCTCAGCAATGGTATCTACAAGCATCTTCATTGCCTTTTTCCTGCCTCTGGTCTTGGCAATGTTGGACAGCTTACCTTCATCATCTACATGAAGAATAGGCTGAATATTCAATGCTGTTCCAATGATCGCGGTAGACTTGGCAAGTCTGCCTCCTCGAACCAGATGAAACAGGTCTTCTACTGTAAAATGATGAACGACATGCAGTTTATTCTGTTCGATCCAGTCTGCGATCTCTTCCATCGTCTTACCCTGCTTCTTCATCTCTACTGCACGATATACAAGTAATGCCTGACCACACTCTGCACTCAGAGAGTCTACTACAATGATCTTACGGTCAGGATATTCCTCCTGAAGTTCTCTGCCACACATCGCTGCATTATTATAACTGCTGCTGATTCCGGAAGAAAAACCAATATGCAGAATATCATATCCCGCATCTAACTGACTTCTCATGACTTTCATAATATATTCCGGATTCGTTGCACTTGTTGTTGGCATCTTACCATCTCTGATACGCTGATAAAATTCCTTATCTGTTAACTCCTTGCCTATGTCTTTACCAAATTCCTCTTCGTCTATATAATAGTGAAGCGGATGAATCGCAATGTGATTCTCCTGTAAATATTCCTCTGGCAGACTCGCCGTAGAATCTGTTGAAATGACAAATTCACTCATTCGCTTATACCAAACCTTCCTGTTAAAATGTAACACATGTTGCTTTTTATTTCTGTCTGTATTATAATTTCTATTATTTCTACTGACAACGGTCAAAATACAAAGTAATGTTACATAATATACATTTTCTGCACATGTGTTACTTTATTATCAGAAAGGAGCTGTTTCCGCCCATGATTTCACATCAAACAGACCGCCGTGTCCAACGCACCCAGAAAAATATACGCAGTGCACTGATCTCTTTGCTTTCTGAAAAGGATTTATCCCAGATCACAGTAAAAGAATTGGCAGCCCGCGCTGATATTAACCGTAAAACTTTCTACAGCTATTATTCCAGTATTGACGATATTCTGGACAAAATTGAGGATGAAATTGTTGAGAAGCTGTTGGATATTATAAAAAACTATGATTTTCGTGATTCCGGTTTCGATGCCTATGCTCTCTTTTGCAGCCTCAATCAGATCATTAATGATGATTTTGAATTATACAAAAGTCTTATCTTTTCCAACAATTATGATTTTTTACTGGTCAAAGTAAAAAATACCATCAAAAAAACACTGTTGGAGAAATATGCCCCGCGAATCAATGCACAGAATAATCTGTTAAGCCTTTATGCTGAATATGTAGCATCAGGGATTATTTCCATGTACATTGAATGGTTTCATTCTGACAACAGTGTATCTTTGGAAGAACTTGCCAAAGCAGCAAGTGATATTACTTTATTCGGTTTTACCTCTTACAGAAAGATTTGATACTATCTGGATGGATGAAATCTAAGTACCTGCACAGATTCTCTATCTATATGATATTGACAACAGCCATCCGTAACTTCTATCCTCTGTTCCCTTGGAGATACTTTGCAGGGTTCATCAAAGGAATTTTCATCTGTCAACTCATACCCGGACATAATATAGGCTGTACCTGCTGCACTCTCTACTCCTTCCAGATGAAGCTGTATATCTACTGCTCTCTTCTGTACGTTGACCAGCTTCACGATCACATCTCCGCTATGCTGATCTGTAGAAGCTGCGGTATACAGAGGCTCTATCACAACCGGTGCATGTTCGATCTCATGAATAAGTTCTCCGTCAATATATGCCCTGAAATGTCTGCCCTTAATTTCCAGTTTCAGTTCATAATCTCTGTCAGCTTCTACTGTAAAAGAAGATTGTGTCAGGCAGGAATTACGTCCCGTAATATCCTGCGTCAATGCACTGTCCATATTCTGCCAGCCACCTATCTCCCACTGATAACGGTTCTTCTCATCTCTTACTCCATATTGCAGCATAAATCCCCGTCTGCCCTTTAACATCCTGCCCTTCATTGTAATGCTGTAATGTCCTGATATCATATTATGAAGAAGAACATCCTCCGTTACAATTCTCACATCAGGCTCCTGTCCTGCATATTGTGCAGCATCAGTACCCACATAGTATATCTCAGGGTCATGCCAGTTCGTCCCTTTCTCCAGATCCTCTATTGCAATGTCTGAATATCTGACAACCGTGTCAGGTTCTATCCGCAGTCCAAATTCTCCCTTAGGGTCATCCTCTATTCGGACACTGTCCTGTAAACCTGTCATTTCCAGTTCGATCCTGTCATCCCCCTGATGATTCATAAACAGCTTCTGCACATAATAATTCGCCGTTCCATACGCCTGATGATTATTGAACCATATCATATCCGGCTTCCAGTTAATATAATTCACATTGCACAGTAGCGGTGCATAGCAGGCAAGTCCTACCTTCTCGCTGTTACGCTCCATTCCTGTCATATAAGAAGCCTCGATCAACGCATTATACCATGTGTTTCCCCAGCTTGCATATTCACCTAAAAATACCCTGGGTCCTTTCACATCAAAGTCATCATATCTGTGCTGATTGGCAAGGAACCACTCCGGTGCCTGATAATAATGTTCATCTACCAGATCTGCATGGTTACGTCTGGCGCAATCCCATCCCTTCTCATACTCGCCACCTGCTGCAAAAGGTCCACTGCTGGCAATAATCTGTATATCGGGATATTTCTCTTTGATTGCCTTATGGAAATAGGGATATCTCTCAAAGAAGCCTTCTCCTACTTCCTCATTTCCAACTCCGATATATTCCAGTCCAAATGGATCGTGATGCCCCAATTCACTACGGATGCGTCCCCACTGTGTTGCTTCATCTCCATTGGCAAACTCTATCAGATCCAACGCCTCCTGAACCCACTCATCTAACTGGTCAAAGGGTACTTTGCGCTGATGATGCGGATCATATCCTGCCGGCAGCACAGGCAAAGGCTTCGCTCCTATCTCCTCGCAGAAACAGAAATATTCATAATACCCTAATCCCAGTGTCTGATTGTAGCCCCAGTTATTGCGTCTGGCAGGGCGTTCCTCCAAAGTACCTATCGTGTTCTTCCAACGGTAAAGAGAATCTCTGTCCTGTGCGTTAATGGAACCGTCATGCACCAGACATCCTCCCGGGAATCTCATAAATCTCGGTTTCAAATCTGCAAGCAGGGCAGCAATATCTGTCCTTAGCCCATTTTTCTTATGAAGATAGGTATGTTCCGGGAATAATGACACCATATCCAGATAAAGTCTGCCTACTGTCTCTACATATATGGCAAGAGCGCCTGTTGTTGTGGTTCTGCCTGCCTTGATCGTTGCCTCGTAATGATTCCAGGTTGTCTCTCTGGCAACAGTAAATGTTGTTTCTCCAAGGTTCTCTCCTGATTCATCCTCCAGAACAATCCTTAGTGTCATTTCACTTCTGCCATCATTGGAAGCCAGACAGGAAAAATGATATTCCTTATCCTGTTCCAAATACATACCTGGTTTAAAACCTGTATTTCTGACGCCTGCTCCCTCACCTGTTTCAAATATCTCGCATACCAGATAGTGCGGATTGCGCCTGCTGTATGGATGAGCATCCTGAATCCACCACTGCATCCTGCTGTACTTCTTCTCTATCTTCTCCCATGCCATCAGTGGATGATACGCCGGATTGTCTATTACTGAGAACTCAAAACTTCTGTTTTGTACCATCTCTGCATACAAACCGCCATCTGCTGCATGATTCAGATCTTCAAAGAAAATGCCATATAAATCTCCCAAATTGCCTGTGACCCTGGAGGGTCTGACTGTAATTTCTGCCTGTCCCATATTTTACCCCTTCTGTGTAACCATGTATTTTTAATAAACGCGAATGACCCCTGATACTTCCTTGACATCTGACATACCCTGGAATACGACCAGCGCATCATCGAAATGTCTCTCTTCTACTGCATCTGTAATGATAACCAGTTCTGCAACACCATCCTTACGACTCTTCTGTACTACCTGCGCAATACTTACATTATTATTTCCCAATACGCTGGCTATGTTGGCAAGTGCTCCTGTTCGATCTGCCGCCTGAATACGCATAAAAAACTTACTACAGGTATCCTTAATATCCTTGACCGGAATCTGTCTATAACAACTGCATCCGATCCTGCCGGAGGATTCGTTCATGATATTGCGCATGGCATCGATTACATCTCCCATAACTGCACTGGCAGTCGGCATCTTGCCTGCACCTCTACCCATGAACATGGCATCATCCATAGCTTCTCCATGTACAAATACTGCATTAAAGGAATTTCTGACTGTTGCCAGTGGATGATTCTCATTAATGAGCATCGGATGAACCTTAACCTCTATTCCATCTTCACTATGTCTGGCAACACCCAGAAGTTTGATCACATAACCGAATTCTTTTGCATAACGGATATCTTCTGCCGTGATTTTGGTAATACCTTCCGTATATACCTGTGAAAAGGTTACTCTGGAATGAAATGCCAGTGATGCCATGATCGCGATCTTTCTACCTGCATCATAACCCTCTACATCGGCTGTAGGGTCAGACTCTGCATAGCCAAGTTCTGTTGCCTGTCTAAGGGCATCTTCATAGCTCATGCCTTTTTCAGACATCTTGGTAAGGATATAGTTGGTAGTACCATTTACAATCCCCATAATTTCTGTAATATTGTCCCCTGCCATGCTCTGTTTGAGTGGACGGATAATGGGAATTGCGCCACCTACACTGGCTTCAAAAAGAAGATCGGCTTTTGCCTTATCGGATGCCTCCATCAGTTCTCTGCCGTTTTCTGCCAGCAGATCTTTGTTCGCTGTTATAACCTGTTTACCTGCTGCAATAGCTTCCAGTATGTAGGTTCTTGCAGGTTCTATTCCCCCCATTAATTCAATGATGATCTCTATCTCAGGATCATCTACGATTTCCTTCCAGTTGTCTGTCAACACACTGCTGTCAATACCTTCTCGCTTCTTATTGATGTTTCTGACCAGTACTTTCTTGATTTCCAGTCTGGCTCCTGTCTTGTGTTCCATATCTGCTTCCAGAATATGAGCCAGCTCATACACACCACTACCTACTACACCTGCACCTAATAATGCTGCTTTGATCACTCTTGTTGTACTCATTCTTATCTCCTGTTCTATATTATATATTTACTGATATAACCTCTGTTCTATATAAGACTGCATCATTTCCCGAATCTGCTCAAACTGCTGCATTGTATGAGGATTCTGTGACTGAAAATGCAACAGCTTATCCAGATATCCCTGTTCAACAACGACTCGTACACTGTATGGGTAAACCAGTTCATAGACCAGAGAAATATGCCCGACTACATGATCAACGGGGGTGCGTTTCAGTGAACGTAATGTGGCATGCTGCTCGGCAAAGCTGTCCATAACAGCCTGTGTCACCTCTGCATTGACCAGATCTTTCGTTGTCACATTATAGATTTCTTCTAATGGAACATCCACATTGACTTTGAGAATGTCGATCTTATCTGCATCTCTCAGAATATCAGCAAACTGTTTCTCTCTGGTGGTATATTCCTGTGGTACACGATAAGCACTGTGACAGGATATGACCTTTCTCAGAAATATCAATTCCTTTTCTGATATCTCATCTTTTCCGATATAATCCCATATTTTACCCTCATCAAACAGTATCTGAGCACCATACATAGCGTGATCGATAGACTCCGCATCATTAAATGTGCCAAATCTGCGCAACTGTTCAAATCGTCCTACATCATGCAACAGACCACAAAACCACGCCATATCTGTATCCTCCTGTGATAAGGAGATACTCTGAGCGATTTTCTCGCATAATGCAGCCACACGATAGGTATGGTCTATTTTTAATTTTACTTTTTCATCCAGTACATTATAATGCACAGTGTATTCCCCAAAAGCTGCCTGCGCCTTATCCCTGTTTATTTTCATAATAGCCCTCGTTTCTATGCCTGACAAATCATATGTATCTTTCAAAAGTTATGTTACACCATGAAATATCCAAAAGCAATGCATTTTCATGCAAATCAAAAATACCCGAAAAAGATATTTTAACCTTTTTCGGGTATTTTATCATTTTAAGCAAGGTGCAACATATCGATCAGTACTACCATAGCAAGTCCATAATATACAACAATTGCTACAAGATCATTGATCGTAGTGATCAATGGACCGGATGCTACTGCCGGGTCTACCTTGATCTTCTTGAAAAACATTGGGATCAGTGTTCCTACCAGGCTGGATACCACCATTGCTCCTATCAGTGAGAGCCCTACACAGCCTGACACTAACATTGCATATGGCAACTTATATTGCTTCAGGAAATGGATATACATGCCAAGGAATAAAAACGCCATAACGCCAAGTATCAATCCATTGGAGAAGCCAATCTTCATTTCCTTGATCACCAGCATGAATTTCTGTTTGCCAGTCAGGTTCTCATCCATCAGAACACGGATCGTAACTGCAAGTGACTGTGTTCCTACGTTACCTGCCATATCCAGGATCAGTGACTGGAAACACATTACAATAGGAATCACTGCTACTACTGACTCGAACATACCTACTACTGCCGACACACCCATTCCCAGGAAAAGCAGAATGATCAGCCATGGCAGACGTTTTTTTACACTTTCCGATGTCTTTTCCTCCAGATCCTCTTCTGCAGTCAGACCACCAAGTTTTGCATAATCATCGCCCATTTCATCATCTACGACTTCTACGATATCCTGTGCGGTAATGATACCTGCGATTGTTCCATCCTCCAGCAGTACAGGAATAGAATCCTCCGCATAGTCCTTGATCTTCTCAATACAGTCACTGATCTTCTCATGGTCAAGCACATAGGGATAAGAGCGGCTGATGATATCCTCCAGATTCTCATGTTCTCTGGCTACGATCAGCTTCTGTAATTCGATCGCACCATAGAATTTATCCTGTGCATCAACTACATATATGGTAGATATATTGTCATTTTCACCTGCCTGAACCACCAGTTCACGCATTGCCTGTCGAATGGTAAGATCATTATGGATCACCACAAAATTCGTAGTCATGCAGCTACCGATTTCCACATCCTCATAGGAAAGCAGGAGCTTTACGTCTTTTACTGCATCCTGATCCAACATTCCCACGATTTTGTGTTTCGTGCTGTCATCCATATCCTCCAGAGCATCCACCGCATCATCGGAATCCATTTCTGATACAACCCTGGCTGCATTTTCCAGTGATATTTCTTTAAAATATGGTTCTGCATCATCCAGATATGCAAATATCTGTGCAATCCTCTGTACGCCAAGTACAGAATAAAGTTTCTTCCTTTCCTGTACTGTCAACTCATCCAGAGCATCTGCAATATCGTTATCGTGATAATCAGATAATCGATCCAGCAATTCCTCTCCGGGAAGATTACTTCTGATAATCCTGACTAATTCTTCTACATATTCCGGTTTCTTCATCATGTTCTGTGTCATTACTACCTCCCACTGCCTTATATGTACTCTCGAAATATTCTTAATGAAGCGTATAAAAAGGCACAAAAATACACCGCTTCAGAAAACCAAAGCAGACCAACAAGTTACTGGCTGTGACGTAGGGACGCTTTCTGATACGGTGTAATGATATGCATAATGACAAAACATGCGGTCAGTCTATTCTCACAGACAGCCCCACGATCCATTCTTTATCGATTGCACCGTATTTTCTACTTCGTCCTGTACCATCGCAACTGTCCATGAAAATTCACCTCCGTTTATCCTCTAATCCTGACACTTGCAAAACGCAACTTTATGTATACAGAATTGTACGGCTTTCACATATGCATAAGCATGCACTGTGCAGCCGTCATCAGTACTGCTACGAGCTGCAGTGTAGCGAGAGCGGCATGTGTTGCATTGTGAAAGCTGCACAATTCGTTCCATTTTTCCATCCATTTTGCAATTGTCTGTCATTTAAACCTTTATTGACGTGGTTAGTATATCATTTTGTGTATTCTTTTGCAACAATTTCCACACTATTATTTTGCCATAACTTTGCCTGAATTATGCATGATGGAATGTTCTGTCAGTACACTGCGGTATCTGCATATACTGAGCAAATAGCCAAAAAGTACGGAATAGACCAGTGAATTGGAAATTCCATATGTCAGAAATGGCATGCACACTGTCGTCGATGGAACTAAACCAAAATTCATTCCAACACCAAGCCCACACTCTGTCAATAACAGTATACCGCAGCCAAATCCGATCATACTTCCAAGTTGATTACCAGCCTTCATGGCAATGCCAAATACTTTGACTATCAGTGTGCCAAGTGCTGCAATAACAAGGAATCCGCAGACCAGTCCATACGATACGACAAGCTGTGTCATGATCCAATCTCTGCCAAACGCATAGAAATTCTGCACAGGTTCCTCTCCTCCTACACTGCCAAACCAGCGACAGTCACTGATGGCAGACCTGATCACATTATAGCCATAGGCATCTGAATCAGGATTCAGGAATGCTGCAATGCGCATCCTCTGATACCCTGCCGCACCAAAAAAGAAGAAAAGGACTGCAACTATTACCGGCAATACAAAGGCAACAAAAACGCATGCAGGTATCGCAACCTTCCTGTTCAATCCAAACCATCCCTTCCAAAGGGCATACAGGATCATTCCATAAAATACCACCCAGATGCACAGACTCGCAGTAATACTGCCCTGTAAAGAGAAAAAGAGCGGCAGAAGCATATATAATACTGCTTTTATCAAGCCTTTTAACTTACTACCACGGCAAGTATACAATATTCCTGCATAGACCGGTACATATAACATAGTCAAAATGGCAAAACCATGCAGGCTGCCATTTACCCAGTAAGCTGTGCTATTGATAATACCTGCTGATGCTCCAAAATATAACAGAAAAAAGACAACTGTAAGTCCCCAGTAGCAACCTCTTGCATATCGTCCAAGAAAACTGTAATCCAGGAAACAAATTCCCGACATAACTGCCAGACCGATCATTGTATACAGACATTGTGTACCAAATACTCCTGTTACTGCATATTGCACCAGAAGTCCTCCCAGACTCAGTGCGGCGATCAGAATAAAAGTTCTCCAATCCATCCGGGGTCTGTGAATCCTGTCAAGTTCCACACCTATTTCCACCGGATCTCCCATCCCTTCTACTGCTGCTGCCAGTGCTTTTTCGTGTGTCATGCCCTGCCCCTCCAGCGCCTGTGCTGCATCTTCGATATGATCCATAATTTCTTTTGCAATACCATCTCTTGCCCTTTTACATCGGATCTGCTCCAATAGAATCGTAATAAATTCATCCATTTTTCTAGCCCTCCATACACAGCACATTGGTAACTGCCCTCTGATATTCCTGCCATTCCTGCTTCTTATCTTTTAGATAATTCCTGCCATTTTTTGTAATACTGTAATATTTGCGGGTCTTTCCATTGACTTCACTTTCATAGGCTGTCAGATATCCTTTCTCTTCCAATGAATGCAGCAAGGGATATAAAGTACCTGCTTTCAAACTGAATACATGATTGGAACGACTCTCCAATGTCTCTATCATTTCATAGCCATACATGTCCTTCTCCTCCAGAAGTCGAAGCAGCAACATCGAAGTACTTCCTGATACTAAACTCTTATCAATTGCCATTTGTATTCCATCCTTTCTTTCTATCTTCATAATAATAACTATATATAGATTATCTATATATCAGTATATGTAGATAATCTATATATGTCAAGGAATAATTTCATCCACTAAAAGTCAAAAAATGCTACCGGGACAAATCCCGATAGCATTTTGTATTACTCTTCCTGCTTTTCCTGTTTCTTTGATTTCTTAACAGGCTTCTGTTTTTTGGTTTTCTTTTCTTTTTTCTCTTTTGTTTTATGCTTTCCTGTTATCTTCTTTATCAGAAGAACCAAAAGGACAACAACTGCTGCGCATACCACTATGATAATGATCTTTGTTATATTGGAAGTTTCCTCTACAATACAGAATGTACCAATTGCGCCTTTCATAGTCGTCTGTAAGTACTGTCCACGTACCTTGCTGTCTACCTGCTGCCATTCTCCATCAAGATAACACCATACCGTTGCCTTTTTATATGGATTAAGAAGTCGAACAGCCAATGTATCTGCCCCTGTTACTGTTGTATTTTCCAGAGATATCTGATATACAGTATGGTTTTTCTTTCCTGTAACGTCCTCCGGCACAGTCTTATCCGAAACAGACGCATGCAACACTGCATCTTCTGTAAATACGCCTTCAATCAGAACCAGTGCCTTTTCGTGTTCTCCTTCTGCTGAAGCCAACATATTATTTGTATTATCACTTTGTACAACAGTTACATTATCCTTATATTCACCTTCGATCACAAGGTTACCGGTCATGATCTTATCTGATACGTCCGGCCATACTCCATAGCAGTTATCTTTTGCAGGAGCCTCGGGGAAGTTAAGTTTGGAGAGACTGTCACCATAAGCAAGTTCCTGAGTTCCCAGGTACATATCATCAATCTTATATGTTACCTTGAGATGCCAGAAATCAGTAGGCATACCCTCTACCGCAAGCAGTTCTTCATAGGTTATCGGTTCTGCAACTCCAATATAGCTGATATTATCAATGCCATAGATGTCATCACCAACATAATAATTATTCATAACTGCTGCACTATCTTCTGTGGTATCCTTGTTATCCTCATCGTTCTGAGCGATCTGGCCTGCAATTGCGCCATATCTTCCCTTCGCATCCGAAATATTCACCATGGAATAGCAATCCCGGATATTCGTACCAAACCCTGCAATACCACCGACATTGCGTGTTCCTGACAACGTACACAATGCATAACTGTTCTTGATCAATGCCAGTGACTGTCCGCATACGCCACCTACGAAGTCTCCTTCTGTACTTTCTACAGATCCATATGCTTTACATTTCGTGATGACACCAAATTTCATATAACCTGCAATACCACCGGCTCCATCCTTCTTGGAAGTCACATAACCCTGATTCGTACTGCCGTTAATGATACACTTGGTCGTATAACTGTTGCCAAGAGAGAAATCTGTGCTGCCTGCTGCATTATCCTCCGGATCTTCTTCGTCAATTGCCATTGAGCCAGCAATACCACCAACATTGATATCACCCTGTACAACACCTTTATTCACACTATTGTCAACTCTGCCTGTCGTTGCTGTTTCTATCTCATCATCTGATACATCCAGATAGAAATTGCTGTCACCTGTATTGTCCAGATTTTCAACTTTATCTATAAAAAGATTAAATACAACATTAAGCTGATCATTTACCGCCTCAAGATCTGCGGTTACCTTATCTGAATAATTTGCTGCATGATCACTGATATTTTTAATACTGTCAGTAATACCTCTTAACTGTGTATGCAGTTCATCAACATTATTATCAAAATCTTCACCCAACTTGGAGAAATTCAGATCAGATTGTCCATTGAGATAATCCACAATTCCCCTTGCACCGGAAGATGCACTTTGTAAACTGTTGATAATACTCTGCACATGCTTAGTCGCCTCATCCAGATCACCATGTGCTGCACTCGCTGCATCTTTAATGTAAGGTGCCTCTATGCTTGCGATCAGTGCCAGATCACTTAATATCTCAGATGCCGCTGTTCCAGCTTCCGATGTATAATCCATCAAATCTGATACATAGTTAAGAAGCTCTGTTTTTTCATTTGGACTAAGGTCATTCCAGTTTCTCACATTACCATCATCATCTGTGATCAGTTCCCGGATCTTATCGACCGTCATATTAATATCATTTGCCTTACCATTTAAAGTGCCTGCATTGGCATTGATTCGATCAAGTGCGTCCTGCGTTGCATTATTCTGATTCTGCTTTGTAAAAGTAATCTGTGCTGTTGCAGGTTCTGCGGCACTATCCAGATAGAATTCATATGTCCATGTCCCCGCTGATGCCTTGCCTAGCGCAATTGTCGCTCCACTCTGATCTTTAACAACCGGTGTCGAGCTGACAGTATACCCGGAATCCGGTGTTACTTTCAACGTAACTTTTGTATCATTTCCACCTGTACAGGAAGCACTGCCACCTATATTAGAAGTAATGATCATCTGAATCGGTTCATATACCGCCGTTACCTTTACATTTTCATTCGGCATTACGAATTTATAACGTTTGGATTCTGTCGTATAGGAAATTGATGTTCCGAAAGCTGTGCTGACAGACAATGTCTTCAGTCGATATCCGTTTCCTGCTGCACTGACCAGATATATTTCATCTCCCGCCTCTGCACTGGATGAACTGGCTGTGATCACACCCCCTGTACCAGAAGTACAGGTAATATCTTTTGCTGCATTCGATTTTGTAAAAATGCCCTTTGCGCGAAGTGGTGTTCCCTCATAATTCAGCAGATAACGATATCCACCTCCGGATTCTGTCATGTCTGCCTTGGAGATACGTACTGTGCTGTTTGTATCTACAGCACCAGATACGATCTTACTGATTTCCAGGCAGTTTATATCCGGTATCTCATACCCTGAGGATGGTGTCAGTGTAACATAATACTGATCCCCATTAGCCCTGACTGCTGTAACAGTACCTCCTACCGTAGATTCAGTAGATACATTTGTATCTGAAGTACTTCCCGTAAATTTGAATACTGCTGCTACTGTTACATCCGTATTGGGCATTGTAAAAGTATATTCCCCGGCTGTTGATGTTGCGTTTATTGCTGTACCATCACTGCAAGTCAATGTATCTATAGCATAATTATACGCAGCCACTACATGAACCGTTACGGTATCACCTGCTGCAGCTTCCTGACTTTCTACGGTAATGGTTCCACCAGTACTTGACACTGGTGTCACATTATGAGTATTGCTCTTTTTAGTGAACTGTCCTTCTACAATAACAGGCTTTGCACCTGACAGATATGCTGACCGGTTGACTGTTACTTTATTATTGGTCAATGCCACTGACTGACCACCTATTGTAACACTGTTTCCCGATAATTCATAACCATTGTAAGGCTGTGCCTCAATCTGAACCTGTCCGTTATCCTCATTCGTTATTGTAATGTTACCGCCCTCATTGGACTTGGCAAGGAATGCTCCTATATAGCTGTATACAGCCGATACCAGAACATTTTCTTTTGGCATGGTAAAGGTATACGTGTCATCACCAGTCTGAGTTGTCGTAATTGCCTTGCCCTTGGCATCGGTGACATTCAATCCATTCAATTCATAGCCATTATCCGGATTTGCCGTAATTGTTACCAATGTTCCTTCATCAGGATTCAGATTATCTGCACTGGCACTGCCGCCTACACTGGTCACAACAGATAATCTGCGATAATCTGTCTCATTATATTCTGTTGATGACATTTTGCCTGACACATTCAGGTCTTCATTCAGTTTCTTAATCGCATTATTCAGGTCTTTTAATGAGTTTCCTGCCGCATCTGTATGATCCATGATGTTAGGAAGCATATCAAGCACAGATTCCATACGGTCACTCAAACTGTTCATCTGATCCAGATTATTATCTGTGAAATCTGAAATACGGTCAGTCAAAGAATTTCCCTGATCGATCGCTGCATCCGAATAACTCTTTAGCACATCCACATCACTCTGGATCACATCTGTTCCTTCCTGCATATCATCTAACGTCTTTTGGATCAGATCATGCAGTTTATTCACAGCTTCCCTGATGGATTCTGCCTCATCCAGTTCGATATACGGTTCCATCTGTCCTACGATACCACCTATATCTTTTCTGCCATATACAGAGCCATGATTCGTACACAATGCTACAATGCCGGACTGTCTGCCTGCAATACCGCCTACATTATAGCCGGTATGTTCATATCCGATTTTACCTGCATTGATGCTGCGCATGATCACACCCTTGGAAAAACCGACGATACCACCGGTATCCACACCACTGGTAAGTTTTACATCCGTTTCATTCTCCCTGATATTCTGTATGATATCTACGCTTATTTCATCGTCTTCTTCAACCCACTGAGAGTTATTATTGATATTTGCATAATTGGTACAATTATCTACTGTTCCGAAATTCTTGCCTGCAATACCACCGGTATAATAATATCCTGTAACTGTACCCTTCATTGTACATCGTTGAACCAATCCCGTTCCTTCATTAATTCCAACGATACCACCAGTTTCATTCTTACCTTCTACAAGTCCCTGAAAAGTACAATTTCGAATGGTTCCATTGTTGATACCGCATATTGCACCAATACACTGCTTCTCATCTGAAGATGTAACATTTCCTGTTATATACAGATTTTCAACGACACCGCCTTCTTCTATATATCTAAAGAATCCTGTTACATAGCCATCCCCATTATAACGATAATTGGATATTGTATGCCCATTACCGTTAAATGTACCACTAAATACCGGAATATTAAGGAATTCCGACCCTGATAAATCAATATCTGTAGTCAGACTGACGATCTTATTCCTTGACCACTCATTAATGTGACAGTTCTCTGCCAACTGTTCCAAGTCCTGCGGTGTAGCAATCTCTATTGTTTCAACTTCCAGTTCTTCTTTTGCTTCATCCTGTTCTTCGGACTCTTGCTGAGTCTTTGCCATTACCGGATACGCAGGTATCATGGTTCCTGCCATCACTACTGCCAAAGAATAAGCGCACAGTCTTGTGAAAAATAATTTACTGATTTTCTTCTTTTTCATCGATCTGCGCCTCCTCTCCTGCTTCTAAATGTGTTTCATCAGCCAGTTCCTGTCCATCTAACTGCTCTATCTTACCGATCTTGACCAACGCATTCACATCACCCTTGATGACACCATGGATCTCACAGGAAACTATACCATTGATCTGTCCCTGTACATAACCATCGACTCTGACCAATCCGGTTGCTTTCTCCATTTTCACCGGAACAGATACCTTGAAAGATGTGTGATCGATGACTTTTTCACCTAATAATAAAATCTGAGGCAGAACAAACATAACGAGGATGATGGAAATGATCGTACCTCGTCCAAGACACTGTCCAATACCACAAATAGCGCCATCTGATGACATTCGTCCAATCAGCACACCTGCAAGTACCATCATGGAACCTGATGTAATAATGGTTGGAAATGCGAAGTTCATAGTTTCAATAATTGCATTCTTCTTGGACATCTTATCCTTCAATTCCATATATCTGCCTGAAATAACGATTGCATAGTCAATATTGGCACCCATCTGAATAGAACTTACGATCAGGTAACTCATAAAGAACAGATTGTTATGCTGCAGTGCCGGGAATGCGAAGTTGATCCAGATAGCACCCTGAATAACAAGAATCAGGAGCACAGGCATACCTGCCGACTGGAAAGTAAACAGCAATACTATTAATACCGCCACAATAGATACAACATTAACAACCTTGTTATCAATCTGGAATGTCTTGTACAAATCATACTGGCTGGTAGAATCACCCGGGATCAGAATTGTTCCATCATAATATTTCTCAGCCATTGTATGCATTTCATCAAGGAATGCAAATGTCTCGTCACCTTCTTCAGGCAGCGTCAGGTAAACCAGAATACGGCTATATTCCTCACCCTGTAACTGATCCAGTGCGATCTGCATCTTCTCATGCGCATCATCCAGAGTATCATGCATATCATCATCCAGAGTCACGTACCCCTCTTCTACTTCATCATAAAGGAACATGAACATATCGATCAAAGGAACACTATAAGATGAAATTCCATTTACAATCTTCGCGTAATTTTCATCATTGACTGCATATGCCATATAAAGGAGCTCCGAAACCTCATAATCCAGTTCCAAAAGTTCTGAGAAATCTCTCGCTGTCAGCTTATCTGTCAGCATATAACCATCCATTGCCTCAGTATTGGCAAGTCCCTGACAATGATCAACCTCTGTCCTTGCTTCCAGATCATTGATCAGCTTACGTTCCTTCTCATAATCTCCAGCCGGAATGACTAACGCTACCATATTCGTATCACCGAAACTCTCTGTGATCATTTCATCTGCAAGCTGCTGGTCATTCTGCACCGGTGTCTCAATCTGTGAATATCCATATACGAAAGGACACTTGGTCTGGAATATGTATGCCACAATGATCAATGCTACAAACAAAGGAGGTACGATCAGTCTGGTATGATATGCAAATTTACCTACAAATGGAATCTTTGGCACGAAATTCTTGTGCTTAGTCTTATCCATTGCCTTGCCGAATAGCATCAGAAGTCCCGGCATCAACAGGAATACTGCTATCAAGCTCAATACAACTGCCTTGATCAGGCAGATCGCCATATCTCGTCCGATACCATACTGCATGAACATCATGGCGATCAGACCACCGATTGTTGTCAAAGAACTGGAACAGATCTCCGGAATTGCCTTACTCAGCGCCACGATATCAGCCTCTCTGATCGGCAATGTTTCATGTTCCTCCTTATATCTGTTACAGAAAATAACGGCATAGTCAATAGACAATGCCAACTGCAATACGACGGTTACAGAATTAGATACGAAGGAAATCGTACCAAGCAGGAAGTTCGTACCCATTGACAATGCTGCCGCTGCAACGAAAGTCAATAACAATACAGGAACTTCCGCATAAGTCTGAGAAGTAAAGATCAATACGGTTACTACGATAATAGCAACCAGCACACTGATCGTATTCATCTCCGACTCAATCTGTTCTGCAGACGCATCACCCATAGAAGTGGATACATAGATATCATAATCAGCCAGATTGGCTTCTATATCCTCCAACCCTGCCAGTGCTCTGTCATCCGTTTCTTCATATTTGAAAGTAATGGAATACAATGCGGAAAAATTATTGAAGTAATTCTCCGTACTGTCAAAATCCAACATAATGACATCATCTCTTGCCTCGATATCATCTGCTATATCCTGTGCTTCATCATACGTGATATTTGCTACCATTACTTTGGCAGAACCATAGGTTATGAACTGATCCTCCATCAAGTCAAGACCCTGACTGGTCTCCGTTGTATCGGGCAAATACGCTGACAAAGAATTCTCTACCTTAACCCACCCCATCGCAACAACTGAAAATATGATCAATATTCCGAACAGTAAGAAGAACAGATTTCTCCTGTCTACGATAAAGGTTGCAACCTTTATCATAAAATTACTGTCCTGCTCCAGGTTTTCTTTATCCTTTTTAGACACATGCATCTCTCCCTTTTTTACATTTTTTGTAAACATACCTATTATTAGTGTAACACATTTTTATTGAAAGAAACTGAAAATTATATAAATTTTGCCTAAAAACGTCAATTTATACAAGCTTCCCTGTGATTTCCATCATCTACACCCAATCAGGCATCAGTCTAATTTGTTTTTTCATAAAAAGCAAAAGTCAATCAGATGCTTTGTGTCATAAATTGATACTGGCTGCTGCTCTCAAGGAACTGATGCAGCAAAAGCCTTTTGAAAAAATTACGATTCAGGATATTACACAAAAATGTGGAATCCGATGCCAGAACTTCTATTACCACTTTGCTGATGTCTATGCTCTTTTGCAATATATGTTTGAGGAAGAAGCGATCTGTCTGCTCAAAAAACATGAAGGCATCCAGCTCTGGCAGGTTTGATGGATAGCTGGCTTCGAGGTGAAATCGATCGTTCCCCTGAGGAATTGGTCACTTTCACAGACCGCATGCTGCAGGATCACATAAGAGGTGCCAAAATACGACTTAGCACATCTCCCATAACGATCTGATCTGTGCTGCCACTTCCCCTGCTGCCCTTGTATGGGTCAGCTTGCTGGGATGCCAGTCTGCAGCATAACCTGCTTCCTCCGTATGTGGCTTGATATGAAGTGCCCGGATACGCTCATCACCGGTCTGCTTCTGATATATCTCTACTGCCTTTTGCACATAAGGATATAGCCTGTCTGTCATGATTCCATATACACAGAGAATATACGCCTCTTGGTTATGGCTTCTCACCTGCTGTAAGAACTGCGCATAGCAGGCAGCGTATTCCTCCTGTCTGGCTGTTATGTCTTTGCAATAGCTGTCATCATTGGTTCCCAGATTGATAACTACAAAATCCGGCTGAAATCTGTGAAAATCCCATTTCTGTAATGTAATGGCAATTCCATCCACCTTACCCCTGGAATAACCTGTATCTTCATATTTATCAGGAACCAACTGCGTCAACAATTTCTCGTCAGACTCTGTATAGCCGGAAATAATACCATAACCACTATAACATACCATACTGTAATCTACATTTAAGTTCTGAGCTGTCAGATATGCAAAGGAGGCTGTTTCATCCTCCGTTTCTGTAGAGAAATGATGCTCGGGGTTCTCATCATCCACTCCATAACCGCAGGTAATAGAATCCCCTATAAACTCTATCTTTAACGGCTTATCCGGTGTCGGACTGATCGTATCCGTATCAGCCAGCTTAAATTCTCGTATTCCAACAATAGAATGCGGCGCTTCTGATAATTTCAGAACACGCACTGTGATCTCCTGTGGATTCTCACTTTTCCAGATCTGATATTCTTTCGCAGGAGTTTCCAGTCTCTCATCTATGATCCGTTGCTCATTCACATAGATCGCTATTCTGGCATAATCCACATCCTGTTCTGTTTTTACCTTTTCATACTGCTGTTTCGGCAGTCTGGTTAAATCGTCACCCACCAGTACCACATCCAGAGAAGTTCCCTTGTATCTGAACTCTACTCCACTTCCTGATAAGGCACACCAGATCGTACCATCAGCATCTGTCAGTGTACGTCCTAAATATTTAAGTTTTGCTTCGCCTGCTTTCATTGTAATCCCTATACCTTTCTACAACCTGCAAAATCCTTACGCTTCACCAGTTAAATGAACTGTTATCATATCATGGTGTACTGCCGGAAGGAATCGTTCAAATACATCCTTTGTCTTTATCTTCAGACTGGATGTATTAACACATGGATGGCATCCCAGATATTCCCCCTGCAGCACATCCTCATCCACCAGCAACTGTACTTCATTACCTATATCATTCATCAGTCCCATCACACTGACCGCGCCAGGTGTGATATCCAGCAGTCTCTCCATATCCTCCGGTGAAGCAAAAGAAAGTCTGGCGCTGTTGATCTGGCTGGATAATTCTTTGGTCTTGAACGGTTTATCTCCCGGCATCATCAGCAGATAAAATTTAGTCTTTTGACGATTACACAGAAAAAGATTCTTACATATAATAACCTGCAGGACAGCATCTATCTCATTACATGCCTCCATGGTGTCTGCTTTCTCATGATCTGTTCTTTCATATTCTATATGAAGTGAATCCAACAAGTCATATACTCTGATTTCTTTTTCAAGTCTGCCCTGTGTACTTTCAGGTCTGCCTTTGTATAGTTCCATTTCTTACTCCTCTTTTCCATCTCAAAATACTTTTTCCCATTGTTTTTACTATAATACGAAAAAATATTTTGTACAATGGCATTTTTTTCACAGAACTTACACAAAAAGCTCAAATTTCCATCACACCTTTTCTCTATACTGAACTCATTAATCAAACAACAATGTATTCAATAAAACATAAGTAAGGAGACATGAAATATGAAAAGAATGAACAAATTTGTATACGCACTGTTGATTGGATGCGTATTGCTGACAGGATGTGGCAGCAACACAAATACAACAACAAATGAAGAAGTGATCTCTGACTCTCAGGCAGATGCTTCTGTTGAAAGTACAACTCAGAGCGCAACAAACTCTGAGGAAGAAAACTCTACCGTCACCGGACGGATTGAAAGCATAGATGATTCCACAATTACTCTGTCTGTTATGAATACACCTGGTGGAGGAGCTCCTGATGGTAACGGCGGTGGCAACAAGCCAAGTGGTGAAGCTCCTGATGGCAATGCAGAATCAGTTACGATCACATTAACTGACAGTACTGTCATTTATGATAAATCCGGTTCTACTATTACAATAGATTCTCTGTCTGAAGGAACTACAGTAACTGTAGAAACAGATGCAGATGGTAATGCTGTATCGATTACCATTACTACTCTCTCAGCAATGGGAGGCATGGGCGGCGGTCAATCCGCCCCTACCTCCTATGAAGCAGTCAACACATACAGTGAAGATACTTCTATCTCTAATGAAAACATCACATCCACAGGCACAGACGAGAATGCGATTCTGGTAACTGATCAGGCTAATGTATCCCTCGACAATGTAACAATCGACAGAACTTCATCGGACAGCACAGGCGGGGATTCCTCCAGTTTCTATGGAGTAGGTGCCGCTGTTCTTGCAACAGACGGAACTGTTAATATTACCAACAGCACCATTACAACAAATGCATCCGGTGGTGCGGGTGTATTCGCCTATGGCAATGGCGTAGTCAATGTATCTGACACAACGATCAATACAACACAGGACACTTCCGGTGGTATCCATGTAGCAGGTGGTGGTACTCTGCATGCTACGAACCTGACCGTAGAGACAAACGGCGGTTCTGCTGCTGCAATCCGTTCTGACAGAGGTGGCGGTACAATGACTGTAAATGGAGGAAGCTATACTTCCAATGGATCAGGTTCTCCCGCTGTTTACTGTACTGCTGATATCGATATTCAGGATGCCACACTGACTGCAACCGGCTCTGAAGCCGTATGTATTGAAGGTCTGAACTCTCTGAAACTTACAGATTGTGACCTGACCGGTGATATGCCGGAAAATGAGCAGAATGACTGCACATGGACCGTTATCCTCTATCAGAGCATGTCTGGTGACTCTGAAGTAGGTAACAGTACTTTCAATATGACAGGTGGTTCCCTGACTTCCAAGAACGGTGGTCTGTTCTACACGACCAATACAGAAAGCACTTTCTATCTGTCCGATGTAGATATCACATATTCTGACAGCAATGATTTCTTCCTGAAATGTACAGGTAACTCCAATGCCAGAGGCTGGGGTCAAAGCGGTGCTAACGGTGCTGACTGTGTATTTACGGCAGACAATCAGGATATGACAGGCAATGTGATCTGGGACAGTATCAGTGACCTTGACTTTGATATGACCAATGGCAGCACTCTGATCGGTGCATTTGTACAGGATGAAAGCAATGCTGGAAATGGTGGCAGTGGTTATGCCAACCTCAACATTGACAAGACATCTACCTGGATTGTAACAGGCGACAGCACTCTGACTAACCTGACCAATCATGGGCTTATCGAAGATGCAGACGGTAAAACTGTTACGATCAAAGATACTAATGGCAATGTATTAGTAGAAGGTACAAGCAACTATACTATTACAGTATCTTCCTATACAGAAGCATAATTTATATCTTTCATGTAATTCCTTCTTTAACTTTAAAAAAAGGACACGATATCCATTTACATCGTGTCCTTTTCCTGTTATAAATTGTAAATTTCCGTATATTTTTCTTTAAAATACTTAATCAAGGGCTGCGCACTGACTTCTCTGCCGCACACCTTTTCTATTACCTCTTTAGGCAGACGTGTACTTCCATACTGATGAATCTTCTCATTGAGCCATCTGGTGATCTCACTGATCCTGCCCTCGCGGAGAATTGTATCTACATCACCCAGTTCTTTTGTGATTTCTTCCAAATACATACCATCATAAATATTTCCAAGCAGATAAGATGGGAAGTATCCAAAGGAACCGTCTGACCAGTGCATATCCTGCAGGATTCCTTCTGCATCATTGGATGGCGTGATCTGTAAATATTCCTGCATCTTATCATTCCACATCTTAGGTAGTTCTGATACAGATACTCCATCACGGAATATTGCCTTTTCAAGTTCATAACGGATAATGATATGGAAACAATAGGTCAGTTCATCTGCATTAGTACGGATCAGACTGTTTCTGACATGATTGATTTCATGGTAAAACTCATCCAGGCTGATTTCTTTGAATTTAGGCAGCAATGTTCCCAGTTTTTTATAAATCGGTATCCAGAAATTCTTATTTCTGCCTAGAATATTTTCGTAGAAACGGGACTGACTCTCATGAATACCACAATACCTGCAGCTTCCTGCTACTGTTCCGTCAAAATCAGGATTTACATGCTGTTCAAAAATTGCATGCCCACCCTCATGAATTGCAGAATACATTGCACTGAGCGCATCTTTCTCATAGTAATGATTTGTTACACGTACATCCTTTGAAGAGAAATTCAATGTGAATGGATGCTCTGTTTCTCCTACAGTGCCTGCCTCCCAGTCAAATCCGATATAATCAAGCAGCATTTTCTGCACTTTCTTCTGTTCTTCAATCTCATACTTACCTTTGAATCTGGAATCATCCGGCTGTTTTGCAGCCAACACTTTCTTAACAAACGGTGCCAGTTCACGCTTCAGATCATCAAACAGCCTGTCGATCGTATCAGAATCCATTCCCTCTTCATACTGATTCAGCAATACATTATATACTTCTTCTCCCGGGTTGGTATATTCTGCCATCTTTTTCGTCATTTCTATGACTTTTTCAAGGTGTGGTGCATAAATTGAGAAATCGGAAGCACGCTTTGCTTCTTTCCACGCATTTCCCGACTCTGACTTTGCCTGTACGAACTGTTCAAAGAAATCCTGTGGAATTCTTCTGCTTTCATCATAGTCACGCTTCATACGTTTCACGACAAATTTCCACATGTCATTCAATTTTTCATATTCCTTCGGACTTGATAATTCCTCAAGCATTTTTCCCAGTTCTTCTGTTTTTGATAATTTGAACAGTTCTGTAGAAAAATACGTTAATGCTCTGGCATGTCCTTCAAATCCAAGTTTTGGCATCGTTGTTTCCATATCCCAGTTAAGCAAGGTCATAACATGCTCATATTGATTCATCTTCTCCAGATACTGTTTTAAATTTTCTACTGTTGCATTGCTCATGCTGATATTAATCCTCCATAAACTATACTTCTAATTGATACATTGCCTTTGCAGATGCATGATGCAGTTCACATCCTTTTCTGGGCGGCAGATCATAGTATACGTCCTCTTCATAAGGATATACGATCATTGTCAGATTCTGAGGGTAACCATATCGTTTCAATGCGACTGTCCAGTCCTCACCGTTTGAGAACCAGTCTGTTATAAGTTTACCATCCTGATAAAGCTGCGCCCTGTTTCCGCCAAAATCCAATGTCAGATATATTTCATGCAGATAATCCTGTGAATCTTCGTCTGCATATTCTCCTCTTACTTTATCATAATTAAGCTGTAATTCATATACCTTACATACATTATGAATCTTTTCCTGTTCTAATATACCCTGCACTGCATACTCCGGTAATTGTGTATCACTGTTTTCCTTTACATTAGCTGACACATGTGTCATTATTTCAGGTGGAAGCACATACATATCTACCGGTTCCCCATTTTCTTCATAAATCCGTATACACTCCTCTTCTTCACCTGCTAACAGATATAATGCACCGTCCTGCATGAACAATGGGCATTCTGTTATATAAAGACGATTTCCAAACGCATATGCATGCTGTGCCTCTCTGTGATCAAGCACTACTACATTATCATATGCCGCATCTTCATATTCAAAATATGGTTTTACACCTTCTTCATTACGGTAGAAAAAATATCTGCTTCCCACTCTGGTAAGCAGTGAAGCATTCGTACGAAGCAGTCTGCATTCTCCCATCTGTAGTCCAAAGGGAATCACTGCACACTGATCTGTCCCACAACTTATGTCAGAGAGAGTAAAAGGCATCTCTCCAATTCCTTCCAGTTCAACATCCATGCCTTTTATGGGTGCCATATGACGTAATCTCTGATGATTGTTTACAAAAAGGAATCCACCCTTTGTCTCATAATTATAGCGTACACTGATACGGGGTGTTGTCATATCTTCAGCATTCTGTGGCTGTTCCTCAGGGAAGAAAGCAACTGCTGCTGCCAGTTCCTGTTCAAAAGCATGTATCATCAAATGCAGCATTTTTAACTTATGATAACTCTCTCCCAATAATCCGGATTCACGTATACAGGTCTGAAAGTCATAACTTTTGGCAGGAAGATCGTTAAAATATCCTGTTTCCCTTGCCTCCTGCAGGGTAGTGTCCTTCCCATCCGGATTCACACCACCATGATACATGTAATACCCCAGGAGATTTGCACCTGCTCCCAGCATGCACAGTGCCTGTGTCTGAATATCCTCTGCATATGGATATGTTCTTCTGAGTGCTGTTACCTGCAATCCTCCCCCAAGCTCTGCCGTCAGATACGGATTGTTCTCTTTGGAGAAAGTGCAGTCAGCCCCCTGGTCGATTGCCAGATCAGCTCCAATATTTTCATCCTGTCTGAAGGGCATCATCAGGAAATTCTCACATGCAGGCATTTCATGAATATGCCCAGCCCATGGTGCATCAACGTAACCACCCAGGGCAGGTAAAGTTTCTCCTTCCAGGACAATCGCTCCACCCCAGCCTGTAGCTGTATAATATGGCACTTCAAATCCCAGTTCCAATGCAAGCTTTTTCAAAGCCTTCATGTGCTCTATGCCTCGGCTCTTATCAACCGGTCCTCCTGCGTGACAGTACTCGTTCTCGAGCTGTACTCCAATGACAGGCCCACCATCTTTGCACATTTCCCCCTGCACCTGGCTGGCAAGCTTCGTCCAGAAATTTCTCACATACTTCATGTAAAGTTCATCATTTGTCCTTGTTTCATGTTCTTTTGAAGCACCTTCTATATAATCTAATCCATTATGCCCCAGTTCTTTTACCAGCCAGTCAGGAAAGCCTCCATTTCTCGCTTCTCCGTGTGCCCATGGTCCGATTCTGAGCCATACCGGCATCTCCAGTTCCCTGCAGGTATCCAGAAAAGCCCTGATATCTCTGCACCCCGTAAAATCCCATTCTCCTTTGCGCTCCTCATGATGGTTCCAGAATACATAAGTAGCCAGAATATCCACACCACCCGCACGCATTTTTAAAATTGCTTCTTTCCATTCCACAGGCATCCATCTGGAGAAATGAAATTCTCCCATGACCGGCAATATTGCCTTGCCATTTCTGGTCAGATATCTGCTGTTAGCGCCATATTCATTTCCCTGCTTATCTTTGCCTCCCATCGCTTTCACAGGCTTGGGTGTCTGTTCTTTTTCTATCAAAATATGCATGATCTTATCCTTCCTTCTCTTATATTTTCCCATAAATCCCATACTATTTGATTATATCAGATATCTTCCTGCTTACCAACGGATATCATGCACGAAAAAATACTTTTGCATTTTAACCTGATAAAATATATGATACACTAAAATAAAAAAGGAAAAGAGGAATGACTTATGCGATTATTGATTATACGACATGGTGATCCGGATTATGAAAATGATTCCCTGACTCCAAAGGGATGGTGTGAAGCAGAACTTCTCTCGGACAGAATTGCCAAAATGGATGTCAAAGACTTCTACGTATCGCCCCTTGGACGTGCAAAAGCTACCGCTTCCTGCACCCTCAGAAAAATGAACCGCAAAGCTACCGAGTGTGACTGGCTGCGTGAATTTGCGCCTACCATCATGCGCCCGGATGTAACTGACCGAAGAATGATCTCATGGGACTGGCTTCCTCAGGACTGGACAGAAATTGAAGAATTCTACCGTCGTGATCTATGGATGAACCAGCCGGTCATGAAAGAAGGCAAGGTTGATGAAGAATATAGATGGGTCACATCAAATCTGGACAAACTGCTTGCAGAACATGGTTATGTCCGTGAAAATGACATTTATCGTGTAGAAAAGCCCAATCGTGATACTATCGTCTTTTTCTGCCATTTTGGTCTGGAATGTGTCCTGCTCAGTCACCTGATGAATATTTCGCCCATGCTTCTGTGGCATCATACGGCGGCTGCGCCTACTTCTGTAACTACTGTTTATACAGAAGAACGCCGAAAAGGAGCAGCAATCTTCCGTGTCAGCAGTTTTGGTGATATTTCCCACCTCTATGCAGGCAATGAAGAACCTTCCTTCTCGGCGCGCTTCTGCGAAACCTATGATAACATGGAAGAACGCCACGATTAACTGTCCATTCTGCGTACTCCCAGATAACGTATCAAAACATTTCTTAATTCATCTATATCTATGGGCTTTGACAAAAATGCGTCAAAGCCTTCTTCTATCATTTCTTCTTTCACACCACTTACAGCATTTGCAGTAAGCAGAACAATGGGAAGCTGTGATACTTCTCCACCCATCTTCCTTATGGCATGTAATGCTTCTACTCCATCCATTTCCGGCATCATATGATCCATGAAAATAATATCATATATCCTGCCTTCCTCCAGCAGAGTAATACATTCTCTCGCCGAATGTACCGCGGTCGCATCCATTCCCATAGAACTGAGGATTCCCTTAGCTACATCACAGTTCAGATCATTGTCATCTACGATCAAAATCTTACCCGGGCAGATCTCAACACCCTCATCATACTGTATCACTTCTTCTTTTTCAGGGCTTTCCTCTTTCTCTCCAATTCCCTGCCAGATATCAGCTATGAATCTGGTTCCTTTTCCATATTCACTTTCAAAAGTGATATGTCCGCCCATCATTTCAACGAAGCTTTTGACAATAGAAAGTCCCAGACCACTTCCCTCTATCTGATAATTTTTCTTACGGTCAAACTGTTCAAATTTGCCAAATACATAAGGGAAATTCTTCTGTTCGATACCAATACCTGTGTCCTCGACTTCTATATGGAGCATAACATGTTCCTGCGTACGTTCTCTTACCTGTATACGCAGTGTTACGCTTCCTGCCCTGGTATATTTGATACCGTTATTAAGCAGATTCGTAAGTATTTCCTGCAGTTTCACTCTGTCCCCATAGAGCCATTGCGGAATATCATCTGTGATTTCTATGATCAGTGCCAGACCTGCCTTCCCCGCCTGTGCCCCCATCATGGATCGCAGTTCATGGATCAGCTCTTCAAACGAATAATTCACATTGACCAGTTCCATTTTTCCGCTTTCGATCTTGGATATATCCAATACCTCATTGATCAGATTCAGCAATGTTCCTGAAGCCTCTTTGATATTTCTGAGATAATTATGTATGATCTGTTCATCCTGTGAACGCAGTGCCATGTTGGAATATCCCACGATGGCATTCATAGGTGTTCTGATCTCATGGGACATATGTGCAAGGAAATTGGTCTTGGCAATGCTTGCCTGCTCAGAAGCCTCTTTTAAACGAATCATTTCACTTGTATACTGGTCAATAAATGTCATATCAAAAATCCACGCAATATACGCCTGCACTTCTTTCGTTCCCCTGGCATTTCCCATAACCCTGGAAATACGGATCTCATAATGTCTTCCGTCCTTATCCAGAATATTCTCCTGTGCATGAAATATCTGTTCTATGGTTTCTTTGCCTTTGTTCTCTTTAATCTGTGGAAGTAGTGTAACTGCCATAGGATTAGCGTAGAGAACATTCATCTGTTTATCATCTACAATGATCAGACCATCCTTGGTATCCTCCAACACTCTTTCCTGTGCAAGCTGGACAACATCAAGCAGTCCGTATCTTTTCACTGCAATAAGAAAGCATACTGACATGATTGTTGCTGCCAACGTCATAGGATCGAAATCCGGCATAAAACCAAGCATGAAAATGACCAGAAGCAGCAAAGGCATCAGTGCTGCCATAAAGATCAACGTTCCCCGTATTTTTGCTTCCCGGCTTCCTTTCATGACTCCGCCTTTTATTGCAATAAAACAATACCAGCATACACCAACAAGCATTTCTGTTGTCCATGCATAGAAAAAGATGCCTTTTCCAAGTACCAGTATTCCTCTTCCGCTTTCAAGAATCTTATAATCAATTGATGTGTAGAACCAATGATTATGTTCACTTGCCATTACTGCTGCCAAAAGTATAACATTATAACACACAAGCCCCCAGGCTATCTTTCTGTTCATTCCAACCTGAGTAAAACTTGTAACGAACAACAGTGCAAACAGCATAATATGCATCTTTCCAACATATGCCATCTTAACTGCCACCATAGCAGCTCCCTGGGAATGAGCAAAAAATTCCAAAGCATCAGCTACTGATATAATAAAAGCACATACATTGGTCATCATAAGATATTTTTGTCCATACGACGGTCTTTGTGCCGCTACGATCATACAGCAGGCAAAACAGATATACATACCTGCCATATTTATGATTGCGTATATCATTTCCATTTTACAGGATACCTCACTTAATCGATTTATCTTGGTACGTATGTTACTCCGTAGATTCTGGCAGCAGCCTGCAGAGCGATCTCGCTGACTCCATATTGTGATATCCATTTCCGATCCTGCAAAGTCATCTGCTGCCTGACTACTATATCGTTTATTTTTCTAAAATAACTGATTACCTGTGCATAGTCATTTATTCTGTCCAAGTAGCAGCTTCCGTAATTCTGCAGTTCCAGATTCGCCACAGAAACCGCCTGTAAGCATAACTTACATTCACCTGTCACATCTGACGCTTCCATCAATACATCAGGTCTTATCTTTAAATACCTGCTAAAATACTCTCTGGCACCGACAGCATCCTTATTCTGAAAGAATTCTGCCATTTTCTCCTTAATTTCTCTGGTTTCTGTCTTGTCACCAATGATCGCGACTCTGCACTCCAAAGCCTTCAGTCCTCTGGTCTTTACCCACACCAGCAAAAGGAATTCGGAAATAAATCCAAATACACGTCTGTGATAATCATCCTCAAAAGTCAGATCTATACGCTTCTGTAATTCAAATAATATTGTAAACAGCCATTCACAGTACTCATCATACAAAGCCTTGGACGTAACCATGATATTTCCAAAATATGTTTTGTTGCCATTTACCAGTTCTATAAAATTATCATAATACTCCGGATAAATTTCAGAAATGATCCGCCCTGTTTCATCCAGAGTTTCTATTTTATGGTGTGCACCAAATCCATAATGATATGAGTTAGGCAATTCTAACTGTTTGGTTGTGATCAGATCATACTTTTGTAACAAAGCCTCATATTGTTCCTGTGTAAATGCCTTGTTTTCCTCATTCGTCAGGAATCTCCGATAGTGACAGATTCCTACATAATCAGCTTCGGTGTAATTCTTCCATACCCAGTATACACCCGATAGCTCCGCATAGTAGCAATTCAGATCCGAGATATTATCTCCTGTATCATCTCCTAAATATCCATATTCCTGTTTTGCCTGTGCATGCCCCACATGCATAGGTATATACAATTCTTCTTTGGGCACATCAAATTGCTTATGTGTCATAGCAAATATTCTGACTGACATAGTTAAATCCCCTTTCTAACTACAATATATCGTGCAATTGATGTTATGTCCAGTTTATTATTTGACTATTGTATCTGATTCAATGCTTTTCTGAACTGGAAGAAAAACAGGATTGCGGTAAAGGTAACTGCAATAAAGTCAGCTACAGGCTCTGCCATGTATACTGCCCTGGCTTTGTCTGCCGTAAAAACAGCCGGCATAATATAGATCAGAGGAATCAAAAGTACAAATTTTCTCATGACTGCAACAACAATGGATGAAATGGCTTTTCCCAGAGAATTAAATGCCATCTGACAGGATATCTGAATGCCGAATATAAACATCACTGCCATATAGATACGCAATGCCACCTTAGTATAATCAAGCAACGCCGCATCTGAAGTGAACATGCCTGCAAATATCTGTGGAAACAGCATAACCAGAAGCCACAGAAGTATGGAATATCCAAGGCTTGCCTTTAATAACAGGAAAAAAGCACTCTTAACCCGTTCTGCGTTTCCGGCTCCATAATTATAACTCATGATAGGCTGTGCACCCTGTCCAAGTCCCTGTAATGGCAGCATGGCAAACTGCATGACACTGGTCAGGATCGTCATGGCTCCTACCGCTACATCTCCGCCATATTTTAATAAAGATGAATTAAAGCAGACTGAAATGACACTCTCACTTGCCTGCATGATAAACAGGGATGTTCCCAGTGCCACACAGGGCAGAATAACAGAAGCCTGTAATCTGAGATTCTGTTTTCTGATCCTGAGGATCGTCTTATGTCCAAACAGGAAGCTCAACACCCATATGCAGGAGCATGCCTGTGAGATAACAGTTGCCAGTGCTGCACCCTGTACCCCCATATGGCAGGCAAAGATAAAGACCGGATCAAGAATAATATTGATCACTGCACCGATCAATACAGAATACATGCCCACTTTGGCAAAGCCCTGTGCCGTAATAAAGGTATTCATACCAAGTGTCAACTGGACGAAGATCGTCCCAATAGCATAAATACTCATGTAGCTTACCGCATATTCGATGGTATTGGTGCTTGCGCCAAATGCCATCAGAAACGTTCTACTTCCAAAATACATCACTGCTGTCAATATAATGGAAATCATAACCTGCAGGGTAAAGCAGTTACCAAGAATCTTCTCTGCTGTTTCCTGTTCGCCCTTTCCCATCATGATAGATGCTCTGGGTGCTCCACCATTACCAACCAGTGCCGCAAAAGCGGAAATGATCATAATAAGGGGCATACATACACCAACACCTGTCAGTGCCAGCGCGCCGCTGCCCGGAATGTGTCCAATATAAATACGGTCAACAATATTATAAAGCATATTGATCATCTGCGCTGCAACCGTTGGAATTGCCAGACGCAGCAACAATTTGCCGATTGGCTCTTTCGCCAGAAAGTCTTTCTCTTCGTTCATATTCATAACCATGCCTTTCTTTCTTGTGTAAGTTATTGTAGAATATAGAAAAACATAAGTCAAGGTAACGAAAGAAAGGATTCCCCTTATGCAGGAAAACAAGAAAGTGAATCAGCGTATTGCAGCAACGAAACGTGCTCTTCAGGATGCACTGATCGAAATGTTAAAGACACAGAATATCAATTCCATATCCATCCGCGAACTATGCCAGACTGCCAAGGTCAACCGCACCACCTTTTACAATCATTATGGCAGTCAGTTCGATGTGTTGAATGAAATAGCAGAAGCACACCTTCAGAATGGATATCATGTCGTTGTAAGCGAAATCGAATCCGGCGGTGATTTCACAGACTGTCTGATTCAGGCACTATGGTATGTCAAGAACCATAAAGAATATGTAAAACTACTGATCAATCAGAACAATTATGATCTGGTAAGTCACATACGCCTGTCTTTTCCGGAATTTAATCAGGCAGTTTACCGACTGCTGCCTGATGATCTGAATGCAGAAGAGAAAAAAGCAGTTTCCATCTTCGTACAATATGGTGCTGTAAGGCTTCTGGAGGAATGGATCTACCATGACTGCCCCAGATCTCCGGAGGATGAAGTACAGCTCCTTGCCTCCATTGTCAGCAAAATGGCAATTCATATATAACAGGTCTTGCATTCTTCAACTCCATGTGATATACTGCAATTCGTGCATTTATCAAAATCGGATGTAGCGCATCCGGACTGGTTCGTGAACTTCCCAGTATAAAAAACCAAGTATCTCTATTACACATCAAATCAATTTAAAGGAGATTGGAGAATGAATGCGAAAAAAGTCATTATTGACTGTGATCCGGGCATTGATGATACCCTGGCGCTCATGCTGGCGTTATCATCCCCTGAACTGGATGTTCTCGGAATCACAGTTGTCTCTGGAAATGTCCCTGTAGAAAAAGGTGCTGAAAATGCACTCAAGGTTCTGGACTGGATGAACCGTAAGGACATTCCCGTGTATCTTGGTGAACCCCTGCCACTGATCCGCAACTATGTGGATGCCATGGATACCCATGGAGAAGATGGTCTGGGCGAATCCTGCTATCCCACTATAACAGATATCAGACCCCATACAAATGCCGTAGGATTTCTGCGTGATACTCTGCTGCATACGCCGCATGTATCCATTATTGCCCTTGGTCCTCTGACAAATCTGGCTCGTCTCTATCAGACATCACCGGAAGCTTTTGTACGGATTGAGGAAATGGTCAGCATGGGCGGTAATTACAAGAGTCATGGCAACTGCTCACCTGTTGCCGAGTATAATTACTGGTGCGATCCCGATGCAGCCCATATTGTATACGAAGCTTTTGCCTCCATGGAAGGGAAATTACTGCATATGATAGGTCTGGATGTAACCCGTCAGATTGTTCTGACCCCTAATATTCTGCAGTATATGCGTTATACCAATCCAGTCATGGGAGAACGCATTACAAACATTACAAAATTCTATCTGGATTTTCACTGGAAACAGGAAGGTATCATTGGCTGTGTGATCAATGATCCCCTCGCTGTTGCCTATTTTATTGACCGTAATCTGTGTCATGGCTTTGCTTCCTACACTACCGTAGAGACACAGGGTATTTCCATCGGACAAACATTAGTGGATACTTACCACTTCTGGGATAAACCCGACAACAGCTATATCCTGACACAGACAGATGCTTATGGTTTCATGAAGTTCTTCCTTCAAAGAGTTATAAATGCACCCGAATCTGAAATAGAACGAATATTAAAAACGATCTGAAAGGTATGAACATCATGAAAAACAACAAAATACAACTTACTACTACTGCTGTCTGCTTCCTGGCTCTGGCTGCCGCACTGAATCTGGTAGGAGGCTTTATTGCCCTTTCCCTGCGGCTGCCTATTTATCTGGACAGCATCGGCACTATGCTTGCGGCTGCCCTGCTCGGACCTCTCTGCGGCATGATTCCCGGACTGGTCAGCGGTCTGGTCAGCGGCTTTACCAGTGATATCTATGCACTCTACTATATTCCCGTACAGCTTATTACCGGTATTCTTACAGGTATCGTATTCCGCAGGATGCAACCTCGCAAATGGCGGTTGATTCCTGCTGCAGCCCTGGTCTCCCTACCGGGAACAGTTGTCAGCTCCAGCATTACCGCTATTGTTTTTGGAGGCATTACTTCTTCCGGTTCTACAATTCTGGTACAACTGCTCTCCCACACAGGACTAGGCTTGACCGCCAGTGTATGTGTTGTCCAGGCTCTTACTGATTACGCAGACCGTGTTCTGTCTCTTATGCTGACTGTTGCTGTCCTGGCTGCTATTCCTTCCTCTGTAAAGAATTCCATCTGGAAAGGACAGACAACAAATGGAACGGTATAATCGTATTACGAATAAAAATCAGCGTGAAATTGTCCTGTTGCAGGGTTTTCCCTGCTTCTGGGGCAAATGCCGCTTCTGTGACTATACTCTGGACAACTCCAGAAACGAAGTTGAAATGACAGCACTTAACGCAGATATCCTGTCCCATGTAACAGGTGAATTTGGAGTTCTCGAAGTCATTAATTCCGGAAGCTGCTTTGAAATTCCAAAGGAGACATTAACGCTGATTCGTGATATCATACATGCAAAGGGTATCAAGTGCCTGTTCTTTGAAGCACACTGGTGCTACCGCAGCCGTTTACAGGAAATGCGTGACTTTATGGGGATTCCCATTACTTATAAGATTGGCGTAGAGACTTTTGACAATGATTTTCGTGAAAATTATCTGAACAAACACGCTGATTTCACCTCTCCTGAGGAAGTCAGCCGCTATTTTGATTCCCCCTGTCTGCTGGTCGGTATGCAGGGACAGACAAAAGAAATGATTGATTACGATATCGCTATGTTAAAGAAATACTTCAAACTTGGAACTGTTAATATCTTCACAAATAACAGCACCGATGTGAAACGGGATGAACAGTTAGTCGCATGGTTTATGGACAAATATGCTGCTCTGCTGGATGATCCATCAGTTGAAGTATTATATGAGAAAACAGATTTTGGAGTAGGGGATTAAACCTCTACTCCAATTTTTATCAGCCTTTTACAGCGCCTATCATAACGCCTTTTTCAAAATATTTCTGTATAAACGGGTATACACACAAAATAGGAACGGTAGATACGATGATCACGGCATATTTAACCTGATCTGCTGAGGACTGACCATATCCACCCTGTACACCTCCATTACCGCTTGCAAATGCCTGATTCAACAGCAATATCTCACGAAGTACGATCTGAAGTGGTGCATTTTCCGACTTACTGTTAAATATCAATGCATTGAAATAATCATTCCAGTGATATACCGCATAATACAGGATCAATACAGAGTTTACTGCCTTGGATAGTGGCAATACGACCTTTATAAAATAGGTAAAATGTGAACAGCCATCCAATACTGCTGCCTCGTACAGATCCTCCGGTATGGAATTCTGGATAAAAGTCCTGGCAATGATCAGATTATATGTATTCACAGCAATAAAAATAATACTGTTCCATCCAAAAGTCTGCCATACGCCAGTGAGGACATACAATGGAACAAATGCCGATTCTTTGCCTAATATATTAGTATCCCTGGAAACCAGATGTATCGCCTTTAAGAAATTACCAACAACGCCGCTTTCATTTGCAAACATAATATTGATCATGGATACCATAACCACAACAGAAATAAAATATGGTATATATACGGTTGTCTGTACTGTCTTTTTCCATTTCTTATGTTATAAACATGGGGCTTTCAAAATACTGCCTGAAATACTTTAAACCGACCCATTTGCCTCCGGTAATTCCTGCCGATAAAGACTGGAATGCAGAATAGTCATTAGTCAAAGCATTCTGATTGATCAATCCATCTGCATACAGATCAGCAATATATTTCATGAATAATTTATATCTCTCATCTACTGCATAGTTCTTCACCTGACTGTCTTCTGCAAAATAGGCATCCGTTCCCCAGTCCGTTAACTGGATTCCCAGTGAACCGATCAGGTTAGTTAATGAATAAGCACTGTTGAACCATGCATTGTTACCGCCTCTGGTAGATTTTACTTTTTCCCAGTCTGCTCTGATCTGTTCCCATTCGATCTCTACATTTGCCTGTTCCTCTATTTCCTGTAACCATTTCATATCTGTGACATCCTTAGTCAACGGATGAGAAATGATAAGTGCTTTCAATTTCACCTTGGCAGAACGTAAATATCACACTTCACGAAAAGGTGTCATTTTGCTATATCTTTCTTTTTGAAACTTATATGTTCTAACCTTTTTACACCTTTTTAAACCAGTTGATACTTTTGTATACTTTTATTTACTTTTTAGTTTATTTATTGTATAATGTGTACATTGTTCAAAGTAATTCTAAATTATTTTAATAAAAAGCAAAATAAAAAGTGTCGTTTTCCAACCAAGAAAAACAACACCATTGAGGTTTCATATGAGAATTTTAAACTTACCAGCCAAACAGATATATCATTATGTATTAACAGGAAAATTCAAGGCGCCCAATGCTGACTGGAAGCATGAACATTTCTATCTCGGCGAATATGAATTATTCGTCATGACTGAAGGGACACTGTATCTAAGTTATCATGGTGACGACTTTACAGTGAAACAGGGTGAATATCTGCTTCTTCCTCCCTGTAATTCTTGGAGACAGGGATTTAAAAGTGCCTACTCCTCTTTTTATTGGCTTCATTTCTCTGTATCCGGGGACTATCCGATTGAGCAGTCCCCGGATATGGTAACAGATCCTGAAGCTTTCTTTACCATACCGCAGACCGGAAAGATTCCTAAGCCTGAAAAGGTTGCCGTGCTTATGAAACAGCTGCAGGATGAGGTAAAAAATAAATACCCTGCGCTCACTCTCGATTCCATGTCTACAAGTGTACTCATGGAACTGTATGGACAGCTCTGTCTGAATGCCCCTGCCGGCTCCAAGACTCCTGTTCAAAAGCAAATCCACTCAGATATTATCGACTATATCCAGCGTAATATCACAACTAACCTGAAAATATCGGATATTGCAGCACACTTCGGTTATAACGAGAAATATCTGTCGCATCTGTTCGCTGAGATTACCGGCATTCCCTTAAAGCAGTTCATCCTGAGCCGCAAAATGGATGTCGCCAATTTCATGCTTACAGACTCTAACAAACCGATCACAGAAATCGCCAGAGAGTTAGGATTCTCCGATAATCATAACTTCTCCAGAGCTTACCGTAATTTTACCGGGTTGACCCCTACGGAGTACCGCAATGCCTTTGCAGGAAGAATGCTGTATCATGAATAAAACCCCAGTCCCAATATTGGGACCGAGGCTTTTCTTTATTACTTTATTTTGTATACCTTCACTCCATGCGCCGGTACGACTGCCTTTACTTCGTTTCCTGTAATCTGTGCATCCGTCTTATCCCACAATTCATGCAGGGTATAGGTCTTATCTGCTTCTAATGTCTCAAGTGATACAGTCATAGTCTGTTCTTCATCACCTAAGTTAAACAAAGCGACATGTGTGTCATTATTTTCACTGTTTACATTAATCCATACTGCTTCAGTCTCTGTACGTCTGAGCTGTTTGCCTCTGCAATGCTCACCCATCAATGTCAGCAATTCTTCGTTCGTCAGGAGAGACAATGTCCAGTCATCCATCTTCGTCAGCTCTGCGCCAATCATCAGTGGAGAGCGGAACATACACCATAAGGTCATCAATGTCTTTTGCTCATCCTTAGTGAAGCGAGTCTGCCATTCACCATTTCCGAAGCCACCGCCCAAAGTACCGATTGGCAGCATATCACAGTCAGGGAAGCATCCCTGTCTTACATGATCCTGCCACATCTCACAACGCCAGAACATATTCTTTAACAGTTTCCAGTCGTCCCACAGGTCATCTGTGATACGCCACATATTCGCATATTCGCAATACTGCCATGCAAGGTCAATATGAGCCGGGCCCGGAGATAAACTAAGTACAATATCTCTTCCACTCTTTAAGATAGCTTCATGTAACATTCTTGTCTCATGCCAGCCATTAAAATATTCTTCACGGTATAATCTGCTGTCACAGATATCATCACATTTGATGAAGTCTACGCCCCACTGCGCATACATGGCAATCAATGAGTCATAATATGCCTGTCCTTGTGGCGTATTTTTCACACCATACATATCTGGATTCCAGATACAGATAGAGTTTGCATCTGCGATCTCGTTTGCAGTCGCTGTTGTACCCAATACTGCACAATGCTGCTCTGCTGCCTTTCTTGGAATACCTCTCATGATGTGAATACCAAATTTAAGTCCTAGGCTGTGGATATATTCTGCCAGCTTGGTAAAGCCTGTTCCATCAGCAGATGACGGGAATCTCTTAGGGCTTGGCTGGAATCTGGAATACTCATCCATTTCATCATCCCCAAAAGGAATATACTGGTACTTATCTCTCTGTGTGCCTGCGTCATTGGAATACCATTCAATATCAATGACAACATACTCCCAGCCATATTTCTTCAGATGCTTCGCCATATACTCGGCATTGGCACGAATCTGTGCTTCATTGACAGTCGTGTCATAATAATCATAACTGTTCCACCCCATAGGTGGTGTCACTGCAAAATTGTTCTTGTTCATATATAACCTCCTTGAATCTTTTTTGATTCTTTTCTTTCCTTCTCATTCTAATTGTAATATGATAGATATAAGGTTTCAAGAATACTTCTTTGATATGGAGGGTAATTTTTTGATGCAATATCATTACGGGAATTTTGGTTTTATACAACATGAACAAATGGAAGAGCTGCCGCTTATTCTGTTAGACACGGGGATTGAGAAAAGAACGGATATTTCTTACCATTACGATAACAGCCACCGTCTATCTTACGGTGGCTATCTGATTCAGTATACCCTGAAAGGCTGCGGTATCTATGAAGAAAACGGGCAAAAGACATTATTGCAGCCTGGTATGGGCTTTTTCGTACAAATGCCGCAAAACAGCAGCTACTATCTGCCACAGTCTCCTGAAAATCAGGAATGGGAATTCTTCTATCTGCATTTTAATGGCAGTGCCGCCAAAGCATTCTGGAACACCTGTCAGACACAGGCTGGCTCCGTCTTTACCCTTCCCCTGGACAGCTCCCCTATTCTGCTGTATTTTCAGTTCTTTGAAAATTACAGAAGGAATGGAGGTCTTGCCTTATATGAAAGCAGTGAATTTTTATATCGTTTTCTGGCGCAGCTTCTTCGGGAATTAGAGACTCCACGCTTAAATGAATCCCACCTGATCGTACAGGCAATGCAATACATCAGGCAACATTTCGCCACTCTGGAAAGCATCAGTCAGGTTGCTGATGCCTGCAATATTTCACACGAACATCTGACCCGCTGCTTTCGCAAAGAAACAGGGCAGACTCCTTTGCAGTATCTGACGAAACTGCGCATTGAGCATGCCCTGTCCCTTTTATTAAATACCTCTGATTCCATAGAACAAATCGCTATGAACTGTGGTTTTCAGAATGGCAACTACTTTGCAAAAGTCTTTCGCAAATATATGCAGTGTACTCCTGAGGAATACCGCAGACGTAATGGCTGATCAGAGCCTGATCCACACGCTCATTTCACCTTCGCCACGGTTATTCCATGCATAATAAGGTACAAATACAGCCTGCACCGGTGTATCTTTGACAGTATGATACTCTGTATAAAGGCTGTCCTCTTCCTGTCCGTATGCCTCTTCACGGAGAGCCGGCACTTTCAGGATTGTCATTGGATGTCCCATTTCTTCATTGACTGCCAATTCCACGTTCCATCCATCCCTGCCCTGCAATCTGTCCATGTCTACATGTAACAGATGCAGGTCTTTGCCATTATCAATCTCTTCCATACAGTAGGTAACAGGACCTCTTGTAAAGGCTACCTTGCCGATATCCTCGCGTACTCTGCTGTCTGCCATGACCATATGTACCGGCATCGGGAAGTTGAAGGTTACGCTGTCCCCATCCTTCCAGGTACCTGTCAGATATACATAGCCCTTCTCCTGTGTTCTCTCTACCTCTGCTGTCGTAGTAATCTCTGCTTTTGCAGCATTACTCCAGCCAGGAATACGGAACGCCAGTGTACATGTGACAGGTGTGTCAGTTTTAATCATTGCCTGTGCTTCCCCGGACCATGGCATTTTGCTTGTCATGCTTAATGTAAAAGCATTCCCGTTCACTGACTTACGCACTTCACTGCCCATATATAAATGTGTCCACAGGGTATCCTCGTTCTCTGTATAAGCATAGCTTGCAACAGAACTTACGATTCTTGCAATATTAGGAGGGCAGCATGCACAGCCAAACCACTTCTGGCGCACTGATTTTACATGCATCTTGCGCTGATCCTTATGGCATGCCTCCGGCAGAACCTCCAGCGGATTGACATAGAAGAAGCTCTTACCATCCAGTGCCATGCCACTCAGTACTGTATTGTACAGGGACTGCTCCAGCACATCTCCATAATGACTGTCAGCCTCTATCTCCAGCATTCTCCTTGCAAAGAAAGCCAGACCGATTGCAGCACAAGTCTCTGAATAAGCAGTGTCATTTGGCAGATCAAACGGGAAGGAGAATGCCTCGCCCATATGAGTCGCACCAATACCACCTGTCACATACATCTTGTCTCTGGTAACGCTCTTCCACAGACGTTTACATGCCGCATACATCTCTTCATCATTGGTCAGTCTCGCCACATCTGCCATGCCGGAATAAAGATATGCAGCACGAACTGAATGTCCTAAAGCTTCATCCTGTGACTGAACTCTTGCATGTGCCTGATAATAAGAATAACTGAGTGGACTCATATCCGGCTTAAAAGACGTCCCCTCTGCCTTTGCTCTGGCTTCATCCTCTAAACGGAAGTATTTCGGCTCTGTACCTCTCTGATTCAGGAAAAAGCTGCTCAGTTTCAGATATTTCTCCTCGCCTGTTACCTGATACAGACGGACAAGTGCCATCTCTGCGATCTCATGTCCAGGATAGCCCTTACATTTGCCCTCTTCCGGTCCAAAATAACTGTCTACATAATCAGCGAAACGGCAGGCTGCCTTCAAAAGCTTATCCTTGCCGGTAGCTTCATAATAAGCCACTGCTCCCTCTACAAGATGTCCCAGACAATACAGCTCATGGTGATCCTTCAGATTGGTAAAGGACTGATCCATACCATTGATAATATAGTAAGTGTCCAGATACCCATTCTCAAGCTGCGCCGCACACACAATATCAATAGCTTCATCTGCTGTTGCCTCCAGCTTCTCATCCGGATGCTGTGTCAGAGAATAAGCAACTGCTTCGATCCATTTGGAGAAATCCGTATCCTGAAAAACGAAGCCATAGAATTTGTCATCATCCGGGTGTTTCGGATCATCCGGCAAAGCTTCAAATCCTCTGAAGGTATAAGTCGGTGCTGTATAAGCGCTCCCCTTTGCCTTTTTCTCCTTCATCATATTGCCAGCCACGCGGAAGTTATGCATACAATAGCTGGGGGCAGCTCCTTCTACACGGTCATTAAGTGCCTCCCACTGATATGGGATAACTTCGGTTCTGACCAGCTCCTGCTCCCGATGCCAGAATGCATCCGTTACCTTCATATTCTTTAAGTCTACCGGTCTGCTGAAATACCTCTCATTCATTTGTCTAAATACCCCTTTCTAACGAATCATCTATATTCGGTGTCGTTTTGTAACCTGTCTTTCAAAGTAATTTTACCATACAACATTTATATGTAAAGCTATATTCGATTGAAAAGGTGTCAAAAAGTAAGGTGTTTACATTTCTTCAAATTCTACCTTAATGTTGGCATTGCTGGTATGCACTGACAGGCGTTTCGCAGCCGAATCACTCTGATTCCATTTGGAAGGCAGAGAATTCTTACCATTGCTGGTTCCACTTTCAATTGCATACTCTGTACCCTTGCCACGTAAAGTACCCTTGATAGATGCATTACTTGTCTTTAGCTGAATGTCTTTCGCATCAATCTCTTCAAAATGGATAGAACCATTTGTTGTATGTGCAGCAAGCTTTTCATCTGCCTGTACATCCTTCAATCTTAAAGCTCCATTGGTAGATTCCATACATATCGTCTGCACTTTTGTATCTTCGCATTTCACTGAAGCATTGCTACTGATCAATTCTACGTGGCTGGCTCTTACATCGTTGCAGGTAATTCCACCATTTGTCGTATGTGCTTTGACCATCCCCGGCTTTGATATTTCTGAAATACGGATACCACCATTTGTCGTAGATAATTCTGCCTGCATAACGGATTCCGGTATCTGGACTTTGATTGTAGAATCCACTCTTGAAAAACCGCCAAAGAAATGCATCCGTCTTTTACTTCTGTGTGAAAAGAAGAACATGCTCTCCTTCTCATAGCAGACAATTTCATCTATTTCATCTTTTTCACAATGGACATGCACCCGTCCATCTTCTGATGGTTCCAGTGCAATTTCTCTATCTCTGGCTGATATCACAACATGAGCAACAGGCTGACTGGATGTATAGTCATCCGGTGAATCGCAGACAACGCTGACCTCTGCTTTCCTTTCTTCCTTATATTCCTTCTTCAGGCTGAATGCTATATTCCCAGGGGATTCCAGTCTGGAGATTACTTCCTCTTCATCCAGTCCTGCTTCTACACCATCACAAATCAGTTCCTCATAATACTGTCTGATCTCTTCCTGTTCCTCTTTCGTATAATCAGGTATATTCTCAAATAATGTATTCAGAAACTCTTCTCTCTTCATTCTGCTCCTACCTTTCTGTATCCTGTCCCTCACTGTTAAAATTCTTTCCGACAAATGCATAAATCTGCTTCATCTCATCCCATTCATCCAGAAAATCCTGTATCTTCTGCACTCCCGTATCTGTGATCTGGAAATATTTTCTGGTTCGTCCATTATGCTCCATGGAATACGTCGTCACATATCCCCCCGACTCCAGTCGCCGCAGAATGGGATACATTGTTGAATCTGTTACCTCGATGCAATCTGAAACATCCTGTATGATCTGGTAACCATACGAAGGACCTCTCTTCAGAACCGAAAGGACACATACCTCCAATACCCCTTTCTTCCTCTGTGTGTCCATGTCTATCACCTCCTACGTAAATACTGTGTAATGTATAGTATACATTGTATACTATGTATTGCATAGTGTCAATAGAGTTTATTTATTTGCATACAAAAAGAGCAATGGTAATTCCATCGCCCTTCAAAATTATTTCTTACTCATTTTCCAAAATCAAAATCTCATATTCAGCAATATTGGTTTTGCGTTTACCAACATATGTAAAACTCTCAATACGTACACTATACTATTTCTTTCATCTATATAGAAATATATCTTATAACTTTTATAATAACACTTTCGAATTTCCAATGCCGCTAATTCTTCATCTTCATCAAGCTCATGCTGTTTAGGCATAAATTCAAGTTTAGCAATTGTATTACGAAACCCCATTGCCAGTTTCAACGCTGTTTCAGGTTCTTTTTTCTCATATGCAATATAATCTGTATTGTCCTCGATATCATTCTCTGCCAAAGGAAGCATCATAACTTTATACATTTACTTTTCTATACCTGCTTTCTAATTCTGCAAAGAATTCTTTGTAATCCCTGCCTTTTCCACTCTCAATATCATGATAACTGTCCATTACCATTCTCCGAACATCCTTCTGATTTTCTTCCATTGCATCCATAAGTTCTGCCTTGCTTACTGTTGCTCCCATTGGCAATTCCTCCCTTCAAATCATACAATATATCACTTATTATCTTTTTGTTTATTATAATCTTATCAGCAATATGTATGCAATATTTTTTAATACAAAAATTACATATCCCTGATAATTTCCCTGGCTAAACTTTCTGGTATCACCTGTGCATATTGCTCATTATCAAATACCTTTATTTTTCCAATTCCTTCTTGGAATACGAAACGAAGATTTCCATTTTTAGCTTTCTTATCTGTGTATAATTTTTTGACAAGCGTCTCTCTGTCAATATAATCAGGTATTGCCGTTGAAAGCTTTGCCCTGCTTAAAATATTTTGCATTAAAGCTACATCTTCATCTGAACAACATCCCATTTTTTTGCCATTTTAACCTCAGCCATAAGACCTATAGCCAATGCTTGTCCATGTAAGAGTCTATATCCACTTACCGTCTCGATTGCTCTTCCTACTGTATGTCCAAGATTAAGTATTTCTCTCATACCACTTTCCCACTCGTCTTGCATCACAACTTCACACTTAATTTTACAATTCATTTCTGCTATATGTTCGCATACTGTTTCATCCACAGCAAAAATCGCATCCATATTATCAGAAATATAATGGAAGAATTCTCTATCTGCAATACATGCATGCTTAATAGTTTCTGCCAATCCACTGGAAATCTGCTCCTTAGGGAGCGTTTTCCATGTAGCAATGTCCAGATATACCTTCTCCGGCTGGTTAAATATACCAATCAAGTTGGTAGCAAGTGGAGTATCTACTGCTGTTTTTCCTCCCACTGAAGCATCTGCCGCTGCCAGTAATGTTGTAACATAATTAATAAATGGTACTCCTCTTCCAAATGTACCGGCTACAAAACCTGCCAAATCAGTTACCACTCCACCTCCAACTGCAATAATACAGCAATCTCTTCTGTAGCCTAATTCCAACATAGTATCTTCAACGTATTCTTTTGTTGCACGCGTCTTGCTCTTTTCTCCGGCGGGGAATGAAATTATATTTGCAACATATCCATTATCCTCCATTTTGTAAATCTTCAATTAATTTATCAAATAACTCATACCCTATTTCAATATCGTAACTATCATCTATTATCTTCTTTAAATTAACTCGAAATGAGCCCATATAATTCTCCTTTGTATTATTTTGACTTATTTATAACAGATCACGCTTCCATCTTCATCAAACTGATGCTGTTTTCCTATTCCTCCAAACCATTTATATGGTTTGTCACTCTCCGTCTTTCCTTCTGCAATTTCCTTTGCACCCAGCAGCATTTTATTCATAAGCGAAATATTATCTGTACCTCTGGCATGACCATGGAGAATAACATCTGCCTTATCCGTCAGATACATAACTTTCTCAAGATTATTAACTAACTCAGTCATGGAAGAGCTTTCTTCCAACTGCATCCAAAGATGATGATTAATACTGTCACCAGTAAACAGAATCCTGTCTTCCTTTAATAGCAGCAGAATACCACCCGGAGTATGACCAGGCAGTTCAATTACTTCCAAATGAAGCCCTCCCAGGTCAATTGCATCTCCACCTCTGATTGCCTCAAAGGGTGGCATTTTTAGTCCTCTCTTATTACATTCCTCGACAAACTCTGGGAACTTCATGTGTTCCTTGGCAATCGGCAAATCTGCAGGATGCAGATAAGCCCGGTCAAAATACACGTTTCCGTAGATATGATCGCAATGTCCATGGGTATTTACAACCAGAACCGGTAAATCCGTAACTGATTTTACAACAGCATGCACATCTTCATACCCCATCATTGTATCAATGACAAGAGCTTTCTCATTACCAATTACAATATAACCTGTTGCCTCATGATTATCATCCATCAGGTAAACGTGCGGATTGATCTGTGTTAGAATAATTCTTTCAAACATATAAGCTTCCCCCTCAAATAGCTTCCTAAATTTTATTATATAGTCTTATCAATGCTTCCTTAGGTAATCTGATTTCCTGACTATTTCTTCACTCCTTTACCTGCGTTTGCATACAATCTCTCCCTTCATTTTTGTATATGCTAAAATATTCCTATTATCAAACAATAATGTAACTTCAATCGTTTCCACTATTATAAGTACAAAAATAAAGACATTTTGTGACAAATTACATTTTCCCCTCAATCATAGGTATTTCATATTCTGAAATATTGTATATATCGTAGATTATTTCATCAATCTCCTTCATATATCCTTCATCTGGTTTATCCAATAACAAACTTACTAATTCCTTTATACGAAGTTGCTGTTCTTCATTTCCTAACCTTATCGGTAATGAATCTATCTCATATCCATTAACATTACTGTTCGTACTCATTTTTGCAAAATACCAGTTCAATAATTTTGAATTTAATATACCCAAAATCAAATAATCAAAATTGTTTTCAGATGTAGGGATCAAATAATTTACAGAATTAGCACAAAAATACGGTGGTTGCGCCATCGTCATTTTCAAACGCCATTTTTCATTTATTCCTGTGATTCCCTGCATTACAATTCTTCTTTTTTTGTGATGATTACTTCTTTCTCCAGTATTATTTTGGAGATAACTATCAGCTTTCAAATATAGAATATCTCCCTGACTAATATCATCAGTTAAATAGTATTTTTGTACTTGGGCACCTCTAAGCATCAAATTGTCTTCACTAGATATAGTAATATACTTTTTGTCTAAAGAAATATCAATTTCACCAGTATAGCATTTGCTATATTTTTTCATTCTGTCTGCTTTGGAAGTCATCTTTAAAAATACAGCTAATTCACTATCTCTAGGCAAAGTCTCCATTATACCATTTTTATAATAAGCATTTTTTAATAATTCAATCCATAAACGTAATTGACAGATAGCAACAGCTTTCGAATTTAAGTCTACTCCATAAATACAGTTTTCAATTATAATCCTTTTTTCATTAAATAGCGTTTCCTGAACAATTTGTGAAAGAGAGTTATCTTTATCATAAAAAAACAACTTTCCCTGTCCATTAAATACATGAAGCACATCATCTATTATATCTATATCATATTCTGTAAGTAATTCATTTTTTCCGTACTTAAACAAAACACCTAAATATTTTTTTATATATATAATTCTATTCAATGCAGATACTAGAAAATGTCCTGATCCTACTGATATATCACAAATTTTCACCGTATTTATGATATTACTAATTTCCTTTGTCTCAACCAGATTGGGTTGAATTTTATTCTTTAGTTCAAATAAATCCTTACAATCCCAATGCTTTACATTATTTATTTGATTGATGATCGCCTTTTCCACTGATTTCATACACATATACTCTGTAATTACACTAGGTGTATAAAAACTACCGTCTCTATATCCATTCAATTTTTCAAAAATCAACCCCAGAACTGATGCATCAATAATATCTCTGCCCTTTATAAGCGTATCATTTTTCCCTTTTTGTGATGAAAAGTTATAGCTATTGAGAAAACTAATAATATACTCTAATATGTTAATTTCATCCACATTTCCTAGGATAGATTTCTTTTTTACAGGTATTTTCTCGTTTTTAAGAGAATTTATGTTCATATCCTGTCGTTCAATCTCACTTCTCTCAAATAAAGAACTATTCAAATATGGGATATCTGAAAACTGATTTAAAAATTCTGTATCTTCTCTTTTTCTTTTTCCTAATATTTCAAAAAATAAATCCTGCAAATTTTGAAATGACTGTATTTTATCATTGTCAAGAATATGATAGTTATTGGTATCACCGTTAAAAGAAATCAACTGACCTTCAAAAAGCTTGATGAATAATAATCTATTCATCCAAATGATCACCAGTTCAAATGTTCTTTCAATGCAAGAGATTTCATCATACTCTTTATCATTTTTCATGACATTATATACCTGAAAAGCTATCTGTAGCCATTTCATTCTTATTTGAAGGCTTTTTATTCTCAATCAGGATTTGCGTTTTACCATTAACCTTAATTACACTATCAATTCTTCCTTCAGTATTTATTTCATAATCATCCTTGTAATACAGACTGGATTTTAAAAATTGATTTGTAATATTCTTTAAATGTTCTTCAAATTCATTTTGCTTTATAGCATTATTTACTTTTTCAACATATCTTCTCGTATTTACCAAAAAAGACTCGACTATATTTTCAGGTAAAATTAATCTTGAATACCTTTTATCGAATTGTTTAAGTGCTTCTTCTATACTTATTGCAGGCATATTGTTCTCCTTTATCGATGATTATTATCGTAATTAATATTGTATCACTTAATTACTTAATAGTCAGCAAATAATAATATATATCAAAAAAGAATCCACCATTACACATGATGAATTCTTTCTGTTTATACATTATAAAATTATTATTTACTTTTCGCCGGAATCTGTACCAGTATAATTGCTGCAAATGCCAGCGCGCATCCTAATAATTCACGGTTCGATAATCTCTGTCCCAGTATCAGCCAGCCGGCAATCAGGGACACAACAGATTCCAGACTCAGGATCAGCGATGCCACAGTAGGGTCCATACCTTTTTGTCCAATAATCTGCAAAGTATATGCCACACCACAGGAAAGGACACCCGCATACAGAATCGGCATCCACGCCGTCAGAATCGCGCTGATGCTTGGCTCTTCCCAGATCAGCATACATATTGCAGACAAAATCGCGCAAGTGAAGAACTGAATACAGGAAAGTTTCACACCATCTACCTTGGGTGAGAAATAATCAATCGTTAAGATATGAAAAGAAAAGCAGATTGCGCAGCCAATCAGCAGCCAGTCGCCTTTCTGTAGGGCTGCATTTTTACCAAGTCCACACAACAGATACATACCAACGACTGCAATACCGACTCCTATCCAGATACGCATACCTATCTTTTTATGCATGAAGACACCCAGCAAAGGAACAATTACAATGTACATTGCTGTAATGAAACCAGCTTTGCCAGTTGTTGTATACATGATGCCGAATTGCTGCAGATTGCTTGCAATACACAGTAAAATACCACAACAGATACCACCTATGAGCAGTGTCCTCTTGTCTTCCTTATCTTCCTGATGTGTTTCTTTGCCATTCAGCTTATTGAGAAGTCCGATACAAGGCAGCAACACAAGACCACCTATCACATTTCTTACTGCACTAAAAGTAAACGGTCCAACGTAATCCATTCCTACGCTCTGTGCCACAAAAGCAACACCCCAAATAACTGCTGTCAAAAACAAAATCAGCGACTGCCGTAATACAAACTTGTTCATAATCATACCCCTCTGTTGTATTTTACTGTAACTATTCAGAACCCCATTCACAAAATCGCTGTTTCACAGCTTTCCTTTTGTTCATGTGGTTACTTCGCCATATAAATCGAGTCAAATATGCTTGTAAACAAGCATATTCTGCCTCAATTTGCATGGCTCTGAATAGTTACCAAGATTGCATTATAGCACACTTTTCAGGAATTGTCTTGCTTCAGGAGTCTTAGGATTGGTAAATATTTCTTCCGGTGTTCCTTCTTCCAGGATCATGCCTTTTGCCATGAATACTACTTTGTCTGCTACTTCTCTGGCAAATCCCATCTCATGAGTGACGCATATCATCGTCATTCCCTGATTGGCAAGGTCTTTCATAACATTCAGCACTTCGCCAACCAGTTCCGGGTCAAGTGCCGAGGTCGGCTCATCAAAAAGCATAATCTTAGGCTCCATGGCAAGTGCTCTGGCTATCGCCACACGCTGCTGCTGTCCACCTGAAAGTCTTGCCGGGTATTCAGCCAGTTTATCTGCCAGCCCTACTTTGGCAATCAAATCCTTAGCTGTCTTCTCTGCCTTTTCCCTGCTGACCTTTTTCACATGCACCGGCGCCAGCATGACATTTTCCAATACGGTTTTATGTGGGAACAGATTGAAACGCTGAAATACCATTCCCATTTCCAGCAATAAGTCCTTGTGCTGCTTCGCTTCCATTTTGTCTACTGTTCTGTCATTTTCTCTGTGATAAAAAAGCTTATCTTCTATAAAAATCTTACCACTGGTGATCTTTTCCAGATTATTTAAGGAGCGTAAAAAAGTAGATTTACCGGCTCCTGATGGACCGATAATAACTACTACTTCACCCGGCTCCACTGTAAGATTGATATCCTTTAATACAACCAGCTCACCAAAGCTCTTGGCAAGATGTTCTGTTCTAATCATTGACATAGTCTTTCCCTCTTCCCTTTATTTACTCGTATCTTGAGAATTTCGTTTCCATGCGCCGGAAGATAAATTCAAAGAATGCGGTCATAATCAGATAAATAATCATTGCAGGAATATAGACCATAGCCGTGCCTGTGGAGGATGAAATCGCTCTGGTTACTTTGGTCAGATCTGCCAGCGCAATAATGGACACCAGTGACGCATCCTTGAGCACCATGATGAATTCATTGGCAACCGATGGCACCAGACGCCTGATAGACTGTGGGAAAATGACCAGTCGCATAGTCTGTGCTTTGGACAATCCCAATGCTTTGGATGCCTCGAACTGTCCTCTGTCTATGGACTGGATTGCCGCTCTGATAAATTCTGAACAGTACGCAGCACTGTTTAATGAAAAAGCCAGAAAAGCAGCAAAGAAACGGCTGTTAATCGTGAGTGCCATATTAATCTGCGGCAATCCAAAGTAAATAAAATACAACTGCATCAACAGTGGTGTTCCACGGAAAAAGAATATGTAAGCACTGCATATCCCGCTCAATATTTTGTTTTTGGACATTTTACCAAGCGCCAGAAAAATACTCAGTATCAGTCCCATAGACACTGCACACAAAGTAAGCAGTATCGTGATCTTCGCGCCGTTTAGAAGCTGCGGCAGCCAGCTTATCATTTGCTGTATCATACGCAATCCAGTCCCTTCTGTTGTATTTATCTAAGACCTGCAGTTAAGTCTGTACCAAAATACTTTTCTGCAATCGTACCCAGAGTACCGTCTGCTGAAAGTACATCCAATGCATCATCAATTGCCTGGGTCAGACCATCATTACCCTTCTTTAAGCAGATGCCAATTGGCTCTAATTCATCATTTTCCCATACGGTCTTATAGTTAGATGCCTCGTCCCCAAGGTAGTAGGCTGCAACTACGCTGTCAGTGAATACAGAATCTGTACGGCCTGCTTTCAGGTCATCGAAGCAGTTGATGACTTTATCATACTGGAACAGCTCTGCCCCAAGTTCTGCGCTGTGTTCCTTCATATAATCATCTGCTGTTGTCTCTGCCTGTACTGCGGTAGAATGTCCATTCAAGGCTTCCATGGAGTCAATTCCCGAGTCATTCGGCACGATCAGTACAGTGTGGTTTGATACATAAGGTTTGGTCAGATTGAACTGTTCTTTTCTTTCGTCTGTGATGCTGACACAGGAAATGATACAGTCATATTTGCCGGTATCTACCCCTGCAAAAATACCATCCCAGGAAGTATCCACCAACTCAAGCTCCAGTCCCAGATAATCAGCCAGTGCATTGGCAACCTCTACATCAAATCCGATTGGGGTAGCACCATCTGTATCAAAATATTCCATTGGAGGATAACCAATCTCTACACCTACCATGAGAGTTCCGTCCTTGATTGTTGTGACATCAGCGATGGAAGCGGCTGTATCAGTTGCTGCTTCTGTAGAGGAAGCAGTTGTTTCTGCTGTCTGGGTTGTTGCCGCCGGTTCTGCTGTATCTGCAGGCGCTGCTGCCGGTTGCGTACTGCTGCCACATGCCATAAGAGACATAGCCATACTAAGTGATAACATGATTCCTACTGTTTTCTTTTTCATAATGATTCCTCCTCTTATTTCATTCCATAAATTTTATCCGTAAATAGCAAAAGACGAAGTAGTCCTGTTTAGGACAACTTCGTCTTTTTACTTAATCTATCACATTGTGAATGAATATGCAAGAATTTTTTATAAAGATGCAATTTTATAAATGCAGCTCTGTATAGTTACACGCACTGGATGTTGACATTTTTCCAGAAACTTTCGCCTGGCATTTTCTCTGTCAGAATCACAGAACCTTCGAAGCCGGAGAAAGTAACTGCATATATTTTATCAAATTTATCTGAGGTGGTCAGTACATAACGGTTCTCTGCCTGTGTGTTGCGCATTGCAACCTGCTTTACCAGCGCTTCATTAATATCCGGTGTTGTAAAAGCCATCTTCTGATCTATGCCATTGGTTCCGAAAAAGCCTTTACTGAAATGATATTTCTGTATGTTCAGCACCGCCTCTGCGCCAACAATAGCCTCTGTCGAGCCTTTTAATTCTCCGCCGATCAGAATGACATAGAAGCCTTTTTCTGAGAGGCGCTTCGCGTGGGAAAAAGCATTTGTAATATAAGTAGCTCTGGGTTCTCTGATATATTCCAGCATCCAGCCTGTCGTCGTTCCTGCATCCAGATACACACAGTCATCCGGCTCGATCAGAGAAGCTGCATACTGTGCAATCGCCTGTTTCTCTGTTGTCTGTAATTCCTGTTTCTGTACCACAGACAACTCCTGATTCACAATCTGCGCCGTGCGAAGGGCAATCGCTCCTCCAAATACCTTGGTCAGCCGTCCCTCTTTATCCAAAGAAGTAATATCTCTTCGAATGGTAGATTCTGATGTCTGCAGAATGTCTTTTAACTCTGCTACTGTAATGCTCTCTCTCTCCTGAACCAATCGTACGATTTCTTCCTGCCTTTTCTCTGTCAACATATCACAACCATGCCTTTCCGTACCTATCCTTATGCGTTCTGCAAATTGGATTCTCTGATGATTTTTCTGATTGGTAATACACGTCCCGGTGAAACTGACAGTTCATCTACACCCATGCGCAGAAATTCTTCTGTCAGAGTCGTATCTGCACCAAGTTCTCCACAGATGCCGCACCAGATACCAGCCTTGTGTGCATTCTCAACCGTCATCCGAATCATACGCAGTACAGCAGGATGATGCGCATCATAAAAGGCATCCAGTTTCGGATTCTGCCTGTCTATTGCAAGTGTGTACTGAGTGAGATCATTCGTACCGATACTAAAGAAATCTACTTCTTTCGCCAGTTCCTCACTGATCATGACTGCTGCCGGAGTCTCGATCATGACACCCTGCATCACATCACCATACGCAATCTGCTGACTGTCAAGTTCCTGCTTGACTTCTTCCATAATTTGCTTGATGCGATGAACCTCACCTACAGATGTGATCATAGGGTACATCACAGCAATATTGCCATATACGCTGGCACGAAGGATCGCACGAAGCTGTGTCTTGAATATCTCAGGCTGTGACAGACAGATACGAATCGCACGATATCCCATTGCAGGATTCTCTTCCTGATCCAGATTGAAATAATCTACCTTCTTATCTGCTCCAATATCCAGAGTTCTGATAATGACACGTTTCCCTGCCATTGTCTCTGCTACTGACTTATAGATCTGGAACTGTTCATTCTCTGTTGGGAAATTCTCACTGCCAAGGTAAATAAATTCGCTACGGAACAAACCGATACCACTGGCATCATTCTTTAATACCATAGCCAGATCACCCGTATTACCGATATTAGCATACAGCATAATCTTGTGTCCGTCCAGTGTAATATCTTCCTTACCCTTCAGATCCAGAAGCAGCTTCTTCTTCTCATCTTCTTCTGCCTTTTTCTTCTCCAAGGCAACTCTGGTCTGCTCATCCGGCTCAATATAGATGACACCTTCGAAGCCATCCACGATAGCTTCTTTGCCATTGAGTTCTTCGCTCAATTTAAGTTCCTGTGTACTGACAAGTGCAGGAATACTCATGGTTCTGGCAAGAATTGCCGTATGGGAATTTACAGAACCATGCACTGTAACAAAGGAAAGAATCTTATCCTTATCAAGCTGTACAGTCTCTGATGGAGCCAAATCTTCTGCAATAACAATGACTGGTTCATCTGTGTTTAGTTCTCCACTGCCACTGCCCTTTAAGATAGAAACGAGGCGTTCTGAAATATCTCTTACATCTGCTGCCCTGGCTTTCATATACTCATCATCCATTGCAGCGAACATATTGGCAAAATTATCTGCGGTAACACCAACTGCATATTCTGCATTAACCTGCTGGGAAGTAATGATGTTATGAACAGAATCCGTGTAGTCCTCATCATCCAGCATCATCTGATGAATCTCAAAAATGGCTGCATTGGCTTCACCGACTTCTTTGCATGCCTTATCATACAATTTCTGCAGTTGTTTCACTGCTTCCTCTTTTGCCTTCTCGAAACGTGCAAGTTCCTCTTCGGGATTCTGCACTTTAACTCTTACGATCTGATGCTCTTTCTTGGCAAATACCCAAAGCTTACCTATCGCAATACCGCCAAAAACGCTCTTTCCATGACATACTTGCATATTCATTCCTCTTTTCTATATAAAGGTGGGACGCGAAACGCATCGTGGGTGGAGGGGAATTGTGAATTATAGCAATGCATCACAGGCACGCTCTCGCTATGTGAAAAACGTAGTGGACACATAAGGCGCTAAAGAACAGCGCCTAAGTGCCAACGTTTTTCAAATGCCTGTTCCTGCATTGCTATAATTCACAATTCAATCTCATCGCCACGTGTTTCGCTAGTTATACTGTTTTAATCTCTGATTATACGTTGAAATAGCTATTTTAAAAAATACACTCACAAAATCGCTGTTTTACAGCTTTATAGGATAACAAGACTACTTGTTATCTGCTCTCCTATAAGTTGTACTCATGCCTTGCATAATTCTGAATTATTACAGGTTTGCGTTCATGAAGTCACTGATTGCAGTGTATGCCTGTTCTTCGTCATCACCGGAGAAAGTGAACTCTACTGTATCACCCTTCTTAGCACCAAGTCCCATGATACCGAAGATCTTCTTGGCATCTACCATGTTACCGCCCTTACCAATCTTAATCTCACACGCAAATCCCTTTGCAGCCTTAACCAACTCTCCTGCCGGTCTTGCATGAATCCCCTGTTCATCCTTAATTGTATATGATAATGTCTTCATAATAATCACCTTTCCTTTTTTAATTATTATAGTTAATATTTTTCACGTAACGAGAGTGGGCCTGTGTTGCATTGCTAAATCCACACAATTCGTGCCTTTCTCCACTCCCGTTTCGCAGCCACCCCTAAGCTACCTTCTTCTTAAAGAGTCCAAGTAAAAATGTGGAAACCACTGTTCCGATCACAAGTGCCAGCAGATACAGTAATGCATTGCCAACTACAGGGAATACGAAGATTCCACCATGAGGAGCCATCAGTGTACATCCAAATACCTGTGATAATGCGCCTGCAATACCTGCGCCGATGATACATGCCGGGAGAACATGTAATGGATCGGAGGCTGCATAGGGAATTGCACCTTCTGTAATAAATGCAAGTCCCATGATGAAGTTAGTCGGTCCTGACTGTCTCTCTTCCTTTGTGAACTTGTCTTTGAAAAGTAAAGTTGCAAGTGCGATTGCACAAGGAGGAACCATACCACCGATCATAACGGAAGCCATGACCTCATAGTTACCTGCTGCGATAGATGCTGTACCAAATACATAAGCTGCCTTGTTGAATGGGCCTCCCATATCAATGGACATCATTGCACCAAGGATAAATCCAAGTAAAATCTTGCTGGTGCCGCTCATGCTTGCAAGTCCTGAGTTCAATGCTGTATTGATTGCACCCATGACAGGCTCTACAACGAAGTTCATACCAATACCCATGATCAGTATACCAAATACCGGATAAAAGAGCACCGGTGCAAGTTTCTCCAGACTTTCCGGAAGTTTTTCACATACCTTCTTTAATAAAAGAATCACATATCCTGCAAGGAAACCAGCTGCCAAAGCTCCAAGGAAACCGGACTTGCCATTTGCTGCGATCATACCACCTACAAAACCAAGTGCAAGACCAGGTCTGTCAGCAATGGCTTCCGCTATAAATCCTGCCAATACCGGAAGCATCAGTCCAAATGCAACACCACCGATTCCCTTGAAAAAGGCTGCTGCCTGTGTGATCGTACCGAAGTTGCTACGTTCTTCTGCTGTCAAAGCATTGATATCAACGCACTGACCATCAATCAGGAATGCAATTGCGATCAGAATACCACCGCCAACGACGAAAGGAAGCATATGAGATACACCATTCATCAACTGCATATAAATACGATGTGCTACACTGTCTGAATTGCCTTTGCGCTGTGTAGTTTCTTCTTTTGTATCAGCCTTATATATTGGAGCATCCTTTTTCAAAGCTCTTTCGATCAACTCATCTGCCTTGCTGATACCATCGGAAACCTGACATTCGATCACATGCTTGCCATCGAATCTTTCCATAGGAACCTTGGCATCCGCTGCCACGATGATGCAATCAGCTTCATCAATCTCCTGCTGTGTCAGCACATTCTTGGCTCCACCGGAACCTCTGGTTTCTATCTTAATAGCGCAGCCTGCTTTCTGTGCTGCCTTTTCCAGTCCTTCTGCTGCCATATAAGTATGTGCAATACCTGTCGGGCAAGAGGTAACTGCCAGAATCTTACTCTGAACTGTGGGTTCTGTATGAAGTCTCTCATCAATGCTCGCCTTCTCAGAATCCGCCTCGTCAATAATCTGTAAGAATTCTTCTACACTCTGTGCATTACGAAGTTTTGCTGTGAACTCTTCATCCATCAGCATAACTGACAGTTTGCTCAATACATCCAGATGCACATTGTCTTTGGTATTCGGTGCTGCGATCAGGAAAAGCAGTGTAACCGGCTCTCCATCCAGTGAATCAAAATCCACTCCGTTTGGAATGACCATAGCTGCCAATCCCGGCTTCTTTACCGCTTCGCATTTACCATGTGGAATTGCAATCCCTTCTCCAATGCCTGTTGTTGACTCTTCTTCTCTGGCAAATACCTGTTTCTGATAGGCTGCCACATCACTCAGTTTACCACTTGCTTCCATCAAGGCAACTGCCTGCTTCAGAGCATGCTCTTTATCTGCCGGCGCCGCTGCCAGTTGTATACTTCTCTTATCCAATAAATCTGTAATTCTCATTTTCACTACCCCCGTTTTCGCCTTTTGCGTGGAACGTTATTTTTTATGAATGGTGTTAAATAAATTCTTTACTTCTTCTGCTGTTGCCAGATTCTCTGAAAAAGCACTGGCACTTCCGGCAGACAATCCCATATGGAATGCGTACTCATAATCGCCCGACTCCTGATAACCTGCTACGAAGCCCGCTACCATGGAATCACCTGCGCCTACTGCATTCACAACCTTGCCCTTAGGTGCCTCACTCATATGCTCTGTTCCCTTCTCATCTAACAGAACTGCACCTTCTCCTGCCATGGATACCAGTACGTTGCGTGCTCCCTGCTCCTGCAACTTTCTTGCATAAGGCACAACCTCTTCTCTGGTCTTTAACTCTACACCGAAGATCTCTCCTAACTCATGGTTATTCGGTTTCACCAGGAATGGATGATATGGCAGAACCTTCATCAGAAGATCTCCTGTAGCATCTACTACAATATCAATCCCCTTATCCTGTAACTGCGCCATGATATCCATATAAATGGTATCCGGCATAGATTTGGGAATGCTGCCTGCAAGTATCAGCATATCACCCTGTTTTAATGTGTGGATCTTCTTCATCAGCTCATCCACTTTATCTTTTGGAATATCCGGACCCATACCATTAATTTCGGTTCCATCGATATTTCTGATCTTTACATTAATTCTGGATACACCCTCATCCAGCATCAGGAAATCTGCATGGATTCCTTCCTCCTGAATCCGTCTCCTGATTTCTTCTCCAACGAAGCCAGCCATGAATCCAAATGCTGTACTATCCACTCCCAGATTCTTCAGCACATAAGATACATTAATCCCTTTACCTCCTGCCAGCATCTGTTCATAAGATGTTCTGTTCGTGGCTCCCAGTTTCAGATCATCTACCGCCACGATATAATCCAGTGACGGATTGAACGTTACTGTATAAATCATTTGTCCGTCCTCCTCTCTGTATTTGTTAATTTTATTTTACAATCAAATTCAGTCATATTCAATCGTACTAATTCACAAATTTTCTTTTATTTTTTGTGTATTATGACGTTTTGTGAACGTTTATGGTTTGTTTTTATTCTGTTTTTGCTATTTTGACATGACTGTTTTAGGAAAAGTCATTCATACTCAGTCATTCTAATCTTCGTTTTCATACTTCTTTATAGAATTACCAGCTTCATGAAAAACATACATCTTGATTCTATGAAGCATATTATTTAAGATAGAATTATATGTAAACATTTGCGAAACACAATATTATGAATACAGAATTGTACAGATTTAACAAGAGGTGAATAGTGTGATACTTTTTATTACCGGTGCAACTCATACAGGCAAGACGAGACTGGCACAGAAATTAATGGAAAAATATAAAATTCCTTACTTTTGTCAGGATCATCTCAAAATGGGACTGATCAGAAGTCATTATACCGATCTGACACCTGACGATGACCAGGAATTGACAGACTATCTGTGGCCTGTAATCAGGGAAATGGCAAAAACTGCTATTGAAAATGAACAGAATATGATAATTGAAGGATGTTACATCCCTTTTGACTGGCAGAAAGATTTCGATGAGGAATATCTGCGAAACATTCGATATATCTGCCTGTGCATGAGCGACAGATATATCGATAATCATTTTGATCATATTCGCAGTTTCGCTTCCTGTATCGAAAACAGACTTGATGATGACTATTGTACTTTACAAAATATCAGAAATGATAACCGGATGTTCTTAAATGGCTGTATACAGAATCATCTGGATTACACACTGATCAACGATGACTATGAATCAGCCATCAGTCCTCTAATGCATATTTTATAAAGGAATCAAAGATTGCACGATAGCCCTGCTCTTTTATATGCATGCCCTCTATTGTATACTCTGCTTTCAGATTGCCCTGCTCATCCTTGAGCGGCGCATTGATATCTATATAGTGAGCATGATGTGCCTTTGCCAGCGTACGCACTGCCTCATTTGCCTGGGCGATCTTGTCATTGGTGCGAATCAAAAGACAGGGCTTCATCTCTTCTGTGGCAGCATCATAATTAATCGGATAATATGCCATCATATATATGTCAATATCCGGCAATTTGTCCTGCACGATTGTCAGAATCTTATCATAGTTTGCAATCATGTCCTCTATTGAAATTGCAGGATCACTTAGATCATTGGTTCCAATATTGATGAAAAGCCGCCTTGGCGCCAGATCCAATATGCAGACATCTATGTTGTCAAGCAGCTCCTGTGTCACAAAGCCACCGATTCCACGATTATAGATCACAATATCCAGCTTGTCCTCCTGCACGAACTTCTCTACTGGAAACATTTCCATCAGGGAAGAACCCGCACACACGATCTGTCCTTTCTCTATTGTTTCATTCATCTTGCGAAAACGCTCAATTTTCTCCTGTTTCGTCATAATCGTAACCATACCTTTCTGTATTAGCTTTTTAAAACCCCATTTGAAAAAGACTAAGTTGTCCATCCTGCCACAGCTTCTGCTCTGCTTCCTTTACGATATCTGTCTCATGCAGATGCCCAATCAGAAGTGGTGAAGCCGGATCATGCAGTTTTCTGTTTGCCCTGACACTTTCATTATCATAATTGGCATAACAATACAGACAACTATGTCCACATGTATTATACATCCCAATGTCAGCTCCCAACAAGCAGGAGCAGGCATCTCTCGCCATTTTCTTCTTCGGGACATGCAAAGCAGAGCCTATCGCACGCTCCAGCACCGTCTGCGAAAGGCATCCGTCAGCATCCACGTTTGCTCTGGTCAATGCTCTATCCTCGCAACACAGATGTATCTGTATGCCTTTTGCTGCCGCTATTTTGGAAAAAGTCTCTATAAGCTGCTCCTGTTGAGCCGCCGTCACGCTTCTTGCCTGTGGAAAGTTACGCTTCGTTTTCTCATACAGGTCAATAAAGCTGACAACGCATTGTCGCGTATAGCCCTGCAAATCCTCTGCCATTTGCTCAAACCGCTCTATGTGATACGAAACTGAATATTTCTGTGAAATAAATATCGGATCATAGCGCCAGCTCATTCTGTCCACACCTACCTGTCCGGAAAGATAGCGGAAGTTAAGATCATAAAACCTCCTGAAATGTTATAGCAGAAAAGCAGTCAATATCGCTATCAACTGCTTCTACTTAAATATTTCGTCCCTGATACTGAACTGTCACAACAAAGACTTTCTTTATATTTTCATCGACTTTAAATATAGCAATATAATTATCAATTACAAGCTGTTTATATCCTTTTCCAGCATATCTTCCAACTGCCCTATCCTGATGAGACTCTGGAAATTCTTCCAATGATCTTATTGCCTGCCATATTCTATCAGTTTGTCCTTTCGCAATTTCAGGAGAAAGTTTTTCAATTGCAATATACGCATAAATATCATCGATATTGCGAAATGCTCTTGGATATAACATTACTTCATACTTATCCATAGTATTTCTTGTTCAATCTTTCTATTGCATTATCTAAGGATATTGGTTCGGCTCCCTCTTCAACCTCTGTCTCTGCTTCGAGTATAGCCTGGTCAATTCTATTTATCTTTGCAAAACGTTCATATAATTCAGCACTCATTACCACCAAATCACTATATCCATTTTTTGTAATAAAGATTGGTTCCTGCTTTCTATGTGCTAATTCTGAAATTTCACTGGTATTTCTTAAATCTCTAATTGGCATAATTGTTGGCATAATAGACACCTCACTTTTCTTATATTGTGCTATTATTATAGCATAATTATGTCACGTGGTAAACAATCATTTTCTACAATTTTATGTTTCCTTTGGGGACAACTACTTTGTCCTCACCCAGAGCTGAGCATTTATCAACCATTCTCTGTATGTATTTTTTCTTATCGTCAGGACTGCAGCTATCGTATTCTGCATAATTAAGTTTTATCATAATTCGTCATACCCTTCCGGCATCTGATTAAAGTATTCTTTCACCACATCATATGCCTCTTTGGGTCTTCGATACTCATCTACAACACCCTTATTATTATGACATCTGGCTCTCGTAGAGAACCACTCTTCTTCTGTAACCTTACAGTCTGCAAACTGCCAGATAAAGGTTCCGGTAAGTCTATCATCTTCCTTATATACTTCCAGATTTTCCCTTATTACATCAGCCTGTCTCTCTTCACTCCATTTGCAGTGTCCTCTATCCCTGAAGCCATATATTGCAGCCGCCCCAAATTCACTGACAATTACAGGCTTTTCTTTCTCAACTGCAGCATCAATCCATGCCATTTCCTTTTCATGCTTTTCTTTTACAGAAATGTCTTCATACCACCCTGAATACATATTAAAAGAAACAATATCCGGCAGATCCAGACAGATATCTTTAAAGTGCCTGCAGGTTGCCGAAGTTGTCGGTCTTGATGTATCAAGGGATTTGATCTGCTCATATTGCATCTTGTATTTTTGACGCCCTTCTTCTGTTTCACTGGCACACTCATTCAAAATGCCCCAAATCACAATAGACGGATGATTAAAATGCTGATAGATCATTTCATCAATACAATCTCTGCACTGTTCATCAAAGTGAGGATTCCTCATCTTTTCCAGATTAAATCCTCTTGCGTGATTCTCTTCCCAGACTAACATACCCTTCTCATCACACAAATCCAGGAATCGCTCATCATTAGGATAATGACAGGTTCGAACTGCATTCGCTCCCATCTCTCTCATCATATCCAGATCCTGCATCATGACTTGAAAAGGAACCGCACTTCCTAAAGTCCCATAGTCCTCATGTCTGTTAAAGCCTTTCAGAAAAACGCTTTTGCCATTTAGTAAAAGTCTTCTTCCTTTTACTTCCACTTCCCTGAAGCCTACTCTGTCAATCAGATCATCCATTACTACGCCATCACATTTAAGTTCGGCTTTCAAAAGATATAATTCAGGCTTTAATACGAACCATTCCCTGACCTTTTCAAAGCTTTCCACCAACTCTAATGTGGCTATGCTCTTCCCCTCCAAAAGTCCGTTCACACGGAAGTTTTTGCCTGCCAGTGTTATTGTAACCTCTGCATTTTTTTCTTCGTCCGAAAGATTTTCCACATCAATGCTGATTTTAGCTTTCCATCCATCTTTATCCTTATGCGGTTCAAAATGGATATTTTTCAAATAAATATCCTTAACCTCCTCCAGAACTACCGTCCTGTTAAAGCCTCCGTAGGTATAATAATCATTGGGAACATGAAGGGAAGATTCTTCACTGAAACTGTTGTCTACTTCTACTCGAATCACATGCTCTCCTGGCTCTACGTTCATAATGATACCGCAAAAGGCAGTAAATGCATTATAATGGTGCACAATAAATTCATCATCAAAATATACATCTGCCGTATGGCTTACCCCTTTAAATTCCAGTCTAATATTGGTCTTTTCCTGAATATAAACTTTTCTGGTATAAGTTCCCTTGCCTCTGTAATTCAAGAGTTCTGGATTCTGCTCCCAGCACCCCGGTACGGGAATCCTGTATTCTGCACCTTCCTTTGTTCTAAAACTCCATATGCCGTCCAGTTCCCTCTGCTTCCTGATGTTGTGTTGCTCAAATAATCGTATCATTTCCTTCTCCTCCTGCATGGATGGTCTATGTATTTATGCTAATCCAAAAATACAGTTTGGGACACAACTTCCATTCCACGCCTCTTCCGACTCTGTATCCGATCAGCGCCTGCATTCCCTGTTAGACTTTATCTCTGATCATGTGGAAAGCAATCTGACTGTCAGAGAAATGGCTGAGTTTATGTCCATGAGTGAAAAATATTTTTCCAGCTATTTTCATTTTCATATAGGAATGAGTCCTAAACAATATCTGACCAAGTGCCGTATGACGCATGCTATCCAGCTCTTATCAGATCCTGATAATTCCATATCCGAGATAGCTGGCAGATTGCATTTTTCCGATCAATACAGCTTTACAAAATCATTTAAAAAATACTACGGCGAGACTCCAGGAAGATTCAGAAAACAGCATTTTTATGTACACAATACCGTCACCAGCTCAGAATATCTTTGAGTTTTGTCCCTGATATCAGCTTCACTTACTCCATAGTAACTGTATAAGTCTCTGGAAATCTTCTGCAAATGCTTCATTACTTTCTTATTACCGGAATATGATACTCCGAAAATATTCCAGACATAATCTACTTCGACTTCAAGGCGGGCACCGCCTGTCCTGCTTTCATATATGTGATAATCCATGGGAATCTCATGATCTGGAATCTGCGCAGCCTTTTTACTTCGCTCTTCCATTTTATAAATGTACTCTCGCAACGTCTTTTCATTCGATATATCCGGCTTGCTAATGTCTGCCATTTCTCCCAGCAACTCCGGTTTATGCTGTAAGACCAGGCTTGCTTTTAAGCAATCTCGCTGTTCACGGTATTGTCTCTTATCCGTGTCCATCTCTACTAATCCATAACGATTCTTTGCATATTCTACTACTTCATTTAGTGTATGGGAATTTGCAACGATTCTCTTCTCTACTCTTTTACGTTTACACTTATATATGGCATTTTTTATTCTCACCTTCAGCGGTCTTTTGTCTGACTTACCAGCTATGAATATGCTTGTTGGTCCATCTGCACCGCCTATGATGGAAACGGAAGATTTACGCTTATTTTTCATATACTTTCTCCTGCAACTTTACAATCGTTCCCACTCTTTTCTGAGTAACCTGTATTCCAAACGATCTTTCAATTTACCATCATGCCACTCATAATCAATATGTTCCGCTTCCTTGATCAGTCCGTTCTTCTGCATAACCCTTTCAGAACCTTTATTTTCCGCCAGACAGCCAGTTGTTACGCGATATACATTATTTTCTGTATATGCATATTCCAGAACTTTCTTTAAAGCCTCTGAAGTATACCCATTTTCCCAGAACTTCTGATATGTAAAATATCCTAAATGGACAATCTTACCAACCGGAGTATTCGCCACAACAGTATAACCAATACTGCCAACCTGCTCATGAGTATCCTTCAACTCCATGTGCAGAAAATAATATTTCCGATCTGGTGCTGCCATATCAGCCATAACATGCTCAAAATCACTTCTGGCTTCATCAAACGAATGTAACTGTATATCCTGTAAATAATACATTGTTTGAGGATCTGCTTTTAATTTGTAATATGCTTCAAAATCATCAATCGTATAATCTCTCAAAATAAGACGATCCGTTTCCAAATATATCATAAATTTACACTTTCCATTAATTTATTATTTTAAAATTTTTCATATAATGATCATGCTAAATTGGCATCAATATAATCAAAGTATGGCTTTTTGTTTACTTCTGCTTCGTTTTCAAGATACCATACCGCTACTTCTTTTAATCCAGCCTTTAAAAAATATTCAGCCACGTATTTGCTGACAAAAGTCATTCTGCCTGTAATTAATATTTTTCTCATCATTTTGTCCTTTCATCAGGAAACAGAACTCTGTTCTACGAAATAGTATCATCCACAGTATAATATATTTTTCATAGAAAAACAATTTTCACTTCATACACACGTCTTTTATTTTTCGTCATTTTATTTAATTTTGTTTCATTATTTTGTCTATTGTTCCTATTGTCCAATATTTTTCAGAATTGTATACTATATGTGTTATGTAAATAACAGAGAAGGTATATTACTATTAAATTTGGAGGTATGTTTTATGGCAGTAAATCGTTTCGTCTTAAACGGAATTTCTTATCATGGACATGGTGCGATCAATGAAATTCCCGGACTTATCACATCAAGAGGATACCAGAAAGCTTTTGTTGCATCTGACCCTGATCTTGTAAAATTTGGAGTAACTTCAAAAGTAACTGATTTGTTAGAGAAAAACGGTATTGCATTCTATTTATATTCTGATATCAAACCAAACCCGACTATTGAAAATGTACAGCATGGTGTAAAAGCTTTTCAGGAGTCCGGTGCTGACTGTATGATCACTATTGGCGGCGGTTCTTCCATGGATACAGGCAAAGCCATCGGTATCATTATCAATAATCCGGAATATGCTGATGTACGTTCACTTGAAGGTGTAGCTCCTACCAAGAAACGTACTGTATTCACAATTGCCGTTCCAACAACAGGTGGTACAGGTGCTGAATCAACCATCAATTACGTTATTACCGATGTAGAGAAGAAACGTAAATTCGTATGTGTTGACCCTAATGACATTCCTGATATTGCTGTTGTCGATCCTGATATGATGTCTTCTATGCCTAAGGGCTTAACAGCTTCTACCGGTATGGATGCTTTGACACACGCTATTGAAGGTTATACTACTGCTGCTGCGTGGGAATTATCAGACTGCCTCGACCTTGAAGCTATCAAATTAATTGCCAAGAATCTCAGAAAGGCAGTTGAAAATGATCCTGATGGTCGTGAAGGCATGGCTCTTGCACAGTATGTAACAGCTATGGCTTACTCCAATGTAGGACTTGGAATCGCACACTCTATGGCACATACTCTTGGTGCTGTATATGATACACCACATGGTGTTGCCTGTGCTATGATGCTCCCAATCGTTATGGACTTCAACAAGGAATACACAGGCGAAAAGTACAAGGCTATTGCAGAGGCTTTCGGTGTAGATACAACCGGCATGGATCAGGCAACTTATCGTCAGGCTGCTATTAATGCTGTTCAGCAGTTATCCATTGATGTCGGAATCCCTACCAAGCTTGAGAAACTTCAGGAAGCTGATTTGCCATTCCTGTGCGAATCTGCTGCAGCAGATGCCTGTGCACCAGGTAATCCAAGACCTGCTACTATTGCTGATTTCGAAGCAATGTTCCGCAAATTAATGTAAAATCAAAGACCAGAATGATTGGTACACTGATCAATCATTCTGGTCCTTTTTGTGCCTTACAGCATATTCCTGAATTCTATTTTTACTCAGATTTGATATCATTCTCTCTGCTATATGTGCCAACACTCCAAAAAGAAAACATTCTGAAGAATAGAATACATATCCTATACCCATTGAAAAAATAAATGAAGCGATAAGTTCAATAAGAATTCCTTTTTTTACAGGCTGTCTTAATAATACAGGCTGAACAAAAATATCCAGACACCATATTAATGCATTGATCAAAACACACCAGATCGTAAGACATTTCCAATGATCAAGGAGCAACATTACAAATGTCTGCATCATCAGTCGTTGTGCGATCTCAATAGATGCCGCCTCCATGCAAAGTCCCAATAGCTTATATTTATTATGGTGACAGGTCTTTTTTAACCGTATCACCAGACACGTAATTATGAGTGTTACAAATACAATAGCCCATAATTGATAATTTAAAAGCATATAAAGATTAAGCGGCAAATATCCTCTGTATAATGATATCGCTGCAAGTGGCAACAATGATGCAAGCAAAGGTGAAAAATGTCCTGCCACCTTCCACCCCTTATTTGCAAATATATTTAATAGGAAAATATTAGTTGCATACCATATTCCACTAAGTAAAAATCCAAGTAAACCAGTAAATATATAAAACATATTATCCCTTAATTCTCCTTTTTGTCATGTTTATATAAGATAATTGCGAAACTAAGATAAAGAATGGTACGAATTATACAGGTTTCTCAATTCCCTAATACCATTATGATTAGTTGCATCTAACCAAAGTATATCACATATACAGGGAAAAGAAAATATGTCACATTTCTATCCGGCAGCAAAAGCCTCCTTCTGCATGATTGCAAAACCTGACTCTCCAATGCTGCATTTTGGCAATACGCTTTACCAATCTTAGCCCCAGACCATGTTCTGACAGCCTTTCCAGTTTTAAAGGCGCCTGTAATTTTCTAAGCTGCTCTTTGGAAGCACCCTGTCCATTATCGGAAACTGTCAGTTCACATTTTGTTTGCCATCCCACCTTCTTTTCCTGCAAGGATATCATAATCTTGCAGCCTTCGGGGTTGTGGACAATGGCATTATTTATGAGATTGTCCAACATACGTCTTAGTAATTCCCTGTTGCCTGTTACATAGAATTGCTCCAGCTTCTGTGAAATATCGACATTCAGTTCGTACTGTTCCCCGATATTCCTGTTGAGCCAGTCACAGCTTATCTCCCGAATCAACGCCGGCAGTAAAATCCTTTCTTTTTCCCAATTACCCATTCCATAGGCAAGTTTGTTCTCTGTATTCAGGTTGGTAATCAAAGAACGGATACGAATCGCCTGTTCCTCTATGACCTGTGCCTTTTGCACTGCCTCCTGATCAAAGCTCTCTCTTCCAATCTCATCCGCATAGCCAAGCACCAGAGAAAGTGGTGTCCGAATGTCATGCGATACCCCTGCAATCCAGGTCGTACGCTCCTTCTCCTTCTGTCTGTTCTGATGCCGCAATATGATGAACGGTATCACGATCAACAATAGAATATCTATCAGCAAAAGGTATGGAATATATTTTAAAAGCGCTTCCATCGTACCTAGCGAATGACTGATATTATATTTCCATATCGTGTCCTTAGGTCTCCCCAGTACCAAAATACCATTGGGAACAACATGAATATCCACCGGGTAATCTTTTAAATACCACTTTGCAAATACCGCAACCTCCTGAAGCGTATATGTCTGCTCTAATTCCTCCGGCAGCTTGTATTCCCAAATAATTTTCCCTGTATTGTCAATGACCATGGCAAAACCCTGATAAAGGTCAACAATGTCTGTTCCCTCTTTTGCCATGGCACACTTTCCATTTTCATCCCATTGCAGATATTCTGCCATTTTCTCAGCCTTTGGATAGGATTGCTCATCACTGGTCTGTACCTCTACCACACCGATAAAGACAACATTTAATACCAACAGCAAAATCATCATGCAGAAGAAAAGCACAAAATACTGTATCACTTTTTCTATTCTTCTCACTGTTTCTGCTCTCCTTTTATATCAGCTTGTACCCAAGTCCACGCACCGTAAGTATATGCTCAGGTTTAGATGGGTTTTCTTCTATTTTTTCTCTTAATCGCCGAATATGCACCATCAGAGAATTCTCATATCCATAGCTACCATCCGGCCATAAAGTATCACATAATACGTTCATAGACAGAATCCTGCCCCTGTTTTCGCTAAGCTTCCTTAACAGGGTGTACTCCTTGGCAGTTAGTGCGTACTCCTCCGCTCCGTTTCGTATCACTCCTGCATTCCAGTCCACCTGTGCTGCCCCGATCTGCTCATTTTTCATTGTTTCTTCCATATGATAGGTACGCTTCAGTACAGATTTCACACGAAGTATCAGCTCCTCTGGCAGAAAGGGCTTCGTAATATAATCATCTGCCCCAAGTCCCAGTCCTTTTAAACGCGCATAATCTTCATCCCTTGCAGACAGGAAAATCACAGGAGTATTTCTGTTTTTTTCGGTCTCTCGCATGACTTTATATAATGAAAAGCCATCCCCATCAGGAATCATCACATCCAGAAGAATCATTTGAAATTCATTTTCCGCTGTAAGCAGTTCTGCGCTTTTACAATCTGCTGCCGTATAAATACGAAAAAAGCCTTCTTTCTGTAAAACGCCTTCTACCATTCTTGATAATGCTTTCTCATCATCCACGATCAAAATTCTGCTGTCATATAAATTCATATCCGTCTCCCCAATAGCCCTTTTCTTCTCATTATAGAAATTTTTATGCGAAAGTGAAACTTATTTTGGCTTTTTTAAGGTAAATGTAAGGTAGGTGTCATTTCCCTGTAAGGTGTTTTCCCTACAATCAAAATATCAAAGGGAGGTATCATCATGAATCAAAATGTAATTGAAACGAAAATGTTGACGAAGAAGCATGGCTCACAATATAGAGTAAGGGATCTGGAACTTCGGGTTCCGCAGAATTGCGTATATGGTTTTCTGGGTCCTAACGGTGCGGGCAAATCCACAACTATCAAGCTCTTACTGGGACTGCTGCGACCAACCTCAGGAGAAATCTATTTCTTTGGTCAAAAGATGAACGAAAAGAATCGGTTATCTATTCTGCGCAACACTGGAAGCCTGATAGAAAGTCCCAGCTTCTACGGGCATCTGACTGGTCTGGAAAACTTACAGATTGTGGCGAAGCTGAAAAAAGTATCGGCTTCTGAGATTGAAAAGGTATTGCACACTGTTCGTCTATATGACCAGCGGAATAAACAGGTAAAGCAGTATTCCCTGGGAATGAAGCAAAGACTGGGCATTGCCATGGCTCTTCTTGGCAATCCGAAGGTATTATTTCTGGATGAGCCTACGAATGGGCTTGATCCTGCTGGAATACAGGAAATACGTGAATTAATCAGGAATCTTCCCATCACTCATCAAATGACAGTCATTGTCTCAAGTCATCTGTTAAATGAAGTAGAGCAAATGGCAGATATGGTTGGCATTATCCATCATGGCAGCCTGATTTATCAGGGAACGATGGAATCTTTGAAATCTCAGGGAAACGATCTGGAAGAGGTCTTTTTAGAGTTGACGGGAGGGTTGGAAACCTTATGAAATCATTGCTATTAGAATTGAAAAAGACAAAACACCATAAAATGTATCTTATCTCATTGGCATTATTACTGATTCAATATCTATGGACTCTCTATGCGGAAGGGAAAAATAAAGATCTGGTACAGGGCTGGTTTATTCTGTTCTATGATTTTCCTTTGCTGAACAGCATTATGGTTCCTACCTTTATTGCCATTATGGCAAGCCGTCTGATTGATATCGAACACAAAGGCTCTACATGGAAATTATTGGAGACTCTACAGTCAAAAACAAATATTTTCTTTGGTAAAGTTATATATGGCTTCTGCTTTTTACTTTGTTTTTGCCTTTTGCAGCTTATTATGATCCTTCTGCTTGGACGTAACTTTGGATATTACGGAAATCCTGATTTATGGGCATGTGCGCTGTATTTTATTCAGACACTTGCAATCAGCTTTCTTCTATTTTTATTGCAAATGACTCTCTCTATCCTGTTTACCAATCAGGCAGTATCTATAAGTGTCGGCATTTGTGGCAGCATGGCAGGGTTATTCTTAATGTTCGTGCCCTGGACTCTCCTGCAACAGCTTCTGCCCTGGGGACATTTTGGAGCTGCCATGTTCGTAGGCATGGACTGGGATGCTGCTACAAGGGACTGTACTTACTACTATTCAAGCAGACACAATCATATGGTTTTGGTTATCCTTGTATGGATTATTCTTCTTTTGTATACAGGCTGGAAATTGTTCTTGAACATGGACACTGAAGGTTATCATTGGGACAGAATCATCCATAAGCACAGCAAAAGCAGAAAGGCAAGCCCAATTCGTATTCCCCGACTTCCTGTTGAAGTCCTGAAAATAAAGCGTTCTCCTGTCTGGATTGCCTTTTTCATCTTACCTGCTATTTCTGCATTTGTGGGTACGTTCAACTATTTAGGGAATCTTGGAATACTAAAAGACGGCTGGTACTCCCTCTGGACACAGCATTCCTTATTCCTGTGCTACTTCTTTATGCCCGCTCTCATCGGCGTGTATGCAAGTTACTTGTGGCGTCTGGAGCATACCGGTACTAACTGGAACATGCTGATGGTAAATACCTCTGCTCCCAGACTTGTATTTGATAAAATTGCCACCTGTTCCGTTATGACTCTGATTACGATTATATGGACGACAGGTCTGTATCTTGCCTGTGGATTCCTGTGCAAATTGCCAGGCACAATTCCAGTCAGTCTGCTTGAATGGAACATCTGCGGATTCCTTGGCGGCATTACCGTCAGTGCTTTACAATGCTTTCTCTCCCTTATAATCAGAAGTTTCGCTATTCCTATTGGGATTGCACTTGCCGGTGGAATCGCAGGTCTTGTTGCCACTGCCATGAATTTATGGTATCTGGTTCCATACGCTCTGTTCGCTATCGGCATGCGGGCAAATAACCCAAAGAGAGAATTGAACCTGATTGTTTTCGTATTATTAAATGTCTTTTTTACCTTGCTCTTTTACAGACTCAGTGTTCTTTATCTGAAAAAGACAGACATACAGACAAACGTCTGAATTTTCAGGAAAAAATCTCGTTGTAAATTGCAAAATCTTCGTCCAGCAGATGCTGGATCAGCCATTTTAAATTGCAGTTTAATGAATTAGTTCTAGTCACGCACCGTTTCTGTCAATTGATTTTGTGAACACGTAATAGCTGTAAGGACTTCT
>OKVF01000121.1_pt1 | contig 94100 bp, 73 predicted proteins | sample 1604831 | NCBI WGS metagenome assembly OKVF01 (sample SAMN01760980, study PRJEB22395) | human gut metagenome
GCGCAGCCGCTATCGCCGTTCTCGATATTATGGAAGACGAGCGTTTGATTGATAACGCGGCGAAAGTGGGTGCCTATTTATTGGAAGAGCTTCATAAACTTCCGGGTATCAAGGAAATTCGGGGCCGTGGTTTGATGATCGGTATCGAGTTCGAGGAATCTATCAAGGAAGTACGTAGCAAACTTCTCTTTGAGGAGAAAGTGTTCACGGGCGTAGCCGGAACCCATACGATCCGTCTGCTTCCTCCGCTTTGCTTGACGATGGATGAGGCCAAGGAATTTATCCGTCGCTTTAAGAAAGTCCTAAACGCTTAATTGTTCTTTATTTCATAAAAAGGGAGGATGTCTTAATCAGCGTTCTCCTTTTTTCATTCTTCCCCAACAGCGACGTAAATTAAGTATCACCCTTTGTCAAAAAAACATCATTCCCTTTTCCGAAAAAAACACTAACTTTACGCAGTCTAAACTTTGAGTCTCTAATTACTAATGAACACGATCGATGAAATATCTATTTATAGGAATATTCACTTTGTTGTGCCTATTTGCCTGTCAATCTAACGATTCCAAATACATCATAAAAGGCACCCTACCCACCGCGCAGCAGGATGGGGAATGGATTTATCTGGCACCCATGGAAAACGCCTCGATCAAAAATATCGATTCTACGAGAATAGAGAACGCACGGTTTACTTTCCAAGGAACGGGAGAAGAGATGAAAGTCCTCCGTATGCGTATCCTCTTGCGTCTCAAGTTCCAAGAGCTACTGGTCGTAACGGAACCGGGTGTGACCTCAGTACGGATAGACTCCATCAGCTCGGCCTCCGGTACACCGCAAAACGACGCCTTGCAGCATTGGAAAGACTGGAAACAAAAGACCGATGGCGAATCCTATGCCCTATGGACAGCGCTTAAGACTTGCTCGCCGGAAGATTCCATCCGCATCAAGCAGACATGGGATTCCTTGAGAGTAGAGACGCAAGCTTTTAATTATGCGTTCATGAAAGAACATATCAACCAAACGGTCGGGAAATTCCTCTATAAGATGATAAAAACCTCCTTGACCGAAGAGCAACGAAAGGAACTGGATGAAGCGAATCATTAAACAGGATCTGTCGATCACGCTAGCGGTACTGGCGATAGCGATCTTCGCTTTCTTCTTCTGGATGTACCCCTATCATTTGTTCCACAAAGAGCAAATGATGCTGTTCTTGTACAGCGGTGAGTTTCTCCGTGGATATTTTCAGGAGGAAGCGTGGCTGGCTTGTCTCACCGGCGATTTCCTCACGCAATTCTTTTATTATATCGGGGGAGGCCCGTTCATCCTAAGCGTTGTCTTAACTTTATTTGCCCTGCTTACCTATCGGACATTCCGGCAATTCGTCAGCAAGAGATACGCCCTTCCTCTTATGATACTACTTGTATTATGGGAGGCCGGAAGGTCTTGCGGACTCGCCTATCCGTTATCCGCGACTCTCTCCTTGATCGGAGCAGAAGGTGTTTTCCTGTTATATAGCCGGAGCCAAACTGAGGGGCAACGTCTTCTTACCTGCATTCCTGCCATGCTTCTTTGCTATTGGTGCTTCGGGTACGGGGCATGGCTCTGTCTGGCCCTTATGCTGGCCGCCGGAATCATAGCGCACCATCAAAAGCTAAGTGCCCTGCTCGCGGTTGGTATATTGCTTCTTCCAGCGACCCAATATCCCGCTACCACTTGGTGGAGTAAGCCGGATCTCGACCGGGAGTATGTACTCAGCCTCGATGTGGAACATTATTTCGGAAATATACAAAAGATGAGGAAACATCTCGAGACAGACCGCCAAATCCTTTGGGTGACCTATTACCGGAACCTGTACAATGCCACGCATCCATCCGAGATCAACTCACCCGTATCTCTCTCCCGGAACCTCCTAGCGTGGAATCAACCGGGTACGAATGGGTTGATCCTTCCCGTGAACCCATCTGCTTCTTTTCTCTCTATCCTATTCGCCAACGAGTTATGGTTCACATTAGGAGATATGACTATGGCCGAGCATTGCGCCATGCTAAGTATGATCTTCTCTCCTCGCAATTCGGGTAGCCGTATGATCAAACGGCTGGCTGAGATCAATCTGGTCAATGGGGATGATGAAGCAGCTCTTAAATATCTACGTATATTAGACAAGACACTCCTTCATAAAAGCTGGGCCGAAAAGAGAATACCCGGTCAGCAAACCCCGCGAGTAAAGGAGTGGCTGGAGAAGAAACGCAGAGACATCCCGACCCAAGACCAACTACGTTCCGGTAACGATGCCGTGACTTCCTTACGGAACTTAGTCGCCTCGAACGCCGGCAATCTCCGTGCTTACGAATACTTACTCTGCTATCATTTACTCTCCAAAGATCTCCGTTCTTTTGTAGAAGATTATGTACCGGGTAAGGTCTCTAGTCCCATTTTCGCCGAGGCCCTGCTGATCCATCTCGCCCGCCAAGGTAATATCCGTGCGGAAGAGCTTATAAAATACCAAATCCCGGTAGAGATAGCGAAAGAATTCGCCGATTATACCCAGCTTTATGAGGCAAAGGACACGAGTTTGAAAGAGAAATACGGCAAGACCTATTGGTTCTATTATCATTTTGCGACCACAGAGCCCGGAAAGGAGAGTAAGCCATGAAAGAAGCAAGAATCATGAAAGAGAACATAACCTATTACCTCGTCTGGATAATCTGCTTGCTGGCAGGATGTGCCCCTACCCCGAAGCAAATAGAGGATACCACAGACCCAATCCCCATGTATCCCGATTATACGGATATCATGATTCCCACGAATATCGCCCCTCTCAACTTCTTATTGAGAAACGATGCGGACGCTATGCAAGTAACCTTGAAAGGGGAATCAAAAGAGATACAATTATCTTTCGGAAAGAAAGCTATTTTCCCTTTAAACCTATGGGAAAGCCTTTTAGAGCAGGAAGTGGGCAACCGCCTGCAAATAACCGTAGTCGCCCGTATCAAGGGTAAATGGTTTCGTTACCCCTCTTTCTACTGGCAAGTAGTTCCGGAGAAACTGGATAGTTATATAAGCTACCGACTTATAGAACCCGGCTACGAGGTATGGAACAAGATCCAATTATGCGAGCGGGAGATCAATACCTTCGAGGAACGGGTTATTGCCGACAACAAAGATACCGACGGTTCTTGCATGAACTGCCATATTTACGGAAATAAGAAAGGAAGTTTATCCATGTTCCATTTACGGGGAAAGCAAGGAGGCACACTGCTGAACCGTAACGGACATTTGAGGAAGTTGAAACTGAGCAACGACAGTCTGCCGAATGGGGCTGTCTATGGCGATTTCCATCCATCGGGGCAGTTCGCTGTTTTTTCCACGAATATTATCATCCCTGCTTTTCATTCGTTAGGGAGTAAGCGGTTGGAAGTCTATGATACGACCTCCGACCTAATGGTCGCAGATTTCAGAAAGAAACAACTCATCACCTCCCCATTGACTAGCCGGAAGGATGAGTTAGAGACTTTCCCAACTTTCTCGCCCGATGGGAACTGGATCTATTATTGTTCCGCTCCTCTCCAGCCGTTGCCCGATAGCATCCATAGCCTAAAATATTCCCTATGCCGCATATCTTTCCATAAAGATACCAAAGAATGGGGCCAACGGATCGAGACCGTATGGGATGCCCAGAAGCATAATGGCTCCGCCTGCCATCCCAAGATATCGCCCGACGGTAAATACCTGCTTTTCACGGTAGCCGATTATGGAACCTTCCCGATCTGGCACCGGGAAACAGACCTGCATATGATGAACCTCCAGACCGGGAAGATAGATACCTTACCTGCCGTCAACTCCGATAAATCGGACACCTACCATAGCTGGTCCTCTAACAGCCATTGGTTTGTCTTTGCCAGTAAGCGGGATGACGGACTATACGGAAAGCCTTATTTCTCTTACGTGGATAGTACGGGAAAAGCCTATAAACCGTTCGTACTCCCGCAAGAGGATCCGGAACATTATGATATCACGTTGAAATCTTATAATATACCTGAATTATCCACTAGCGAGCTTCCTTTCGACGCTGAAGATGTACAAGAGATCTACTACGACGAGGAAGCTGAGACTTTTAAATAATAGAATCATGGAAAATACACGTAAATATAGATACATAAGAGGAATCGCCTCCTTATTATTCGGCTGTGCGATTTGCCTGTTTTGGGGGCTTTATTATCCTCATCATTTACATTACCACGAGCAATTCCAGTTATTCCTGTTCACGCCGGAATATGGAATCGACAAATGTCTCCATCCCGGAGGCATCGCTGAATATATAGCGGAGTTCCTGACGCAGTTCTATTATTTCGCTTGGGCAGGGGCTACGATCTTGGCGATCGTTCTCGTGCTTATCCAACGGCAAATAAACTGGCTGGCCAAACAAATGGGGGCTTCCGACTTTTGGTATCCGCTCAGCTTTCTCCCTTCCATCCTGCTCTGGGTATTTTTATGTGATGAGAATGCCCTGCTGGCATTCCCCGTCTCCATAACTCTCGCCCTCTTCGCTCTAGTCATCCAGCGAAAAACCGCTCATTCATGGGGACGAATTATCTATACGCTCCTAATGATGCCGGTGCTCTACTGGGTGGTAGGTGGTGGGGCCTATTTCATCTTCGTTATCGGAGTAGCAATCGGGCATTGCATCAAATCCGTACCAATAGTATCCAACAAATCCTATATATGGATTCCTATCTACATCTTGCTTGGAATCCTATGCCCCCTATTGGCACAAAACCTCACGCAATATCCATTGCTTAGCCTCATGACCGGCATCGATTATTATCGTTTCCCCATGATCGTTCCCAACACCCTGTTACTGACAATCGCTACCGTAGCCATAATGCCCGGGGCACTAGCCTTGCTACCCCCACCGGCAAAGGGTACTAAAGTTTGGATGGCCGCTATCCCCACCCTGCTCCTTATCGGTGGTGGCACATGGATCTATGCCGCCAGCAATCCGGATAAGGAAGAGGCCATGAAATACGACTACCTCACCCGCATGAAACAATGGAACCAGATCATCAAGGCGGCAGAAAACAAAGAGCCTAATTCCCCCTTCTCCGTGACCTGCTTAAATCTGGCTCTCGCCAAGACCGGACAATTAGGGGATCGCATGTTCCATTTCTACCAGAATGGAACGGAAGGATTGATCCCGACCTTCCAAAGAGATTTTACCTCACCGCTCCCAACCAGCGAGATATTCTATCATCTGGGAATGATCAACTCCTCACAACGCTATATGTTCGAGGCGATGGAAGCTATCCCCGACTATAAGAAAAGCGGACGTGCCTATATGCGTCTGGCCGAGACCAACTTGATCAATGGACAATACGCTGTCGCCGCCAAATACCTGCGGGCTTTGCAGCATACCTTGTTCTATAAGAAATGGGCGACCCATGCCATGAGCTACCTAAATAACGATGAAAAGATAGAGAAGCATCCCGAATGGGGATGGTTGAGAAAAGCCCGATATACGGAAGATTTCTTGTTTAGCGACACGGAAATGGATGTCATGCTAGGCTTATTGCTGCAACATAACAAAAGTAACCGGATGGCTTTCGAGTATATGTTAGCCTATGTCTTGCAAAAGAAGGATCTGGAACGCTTCATGAAATATTATCCGCTGGGAAAAGATCTGGGCTATAATCACATACCCATCTCTTATCAAGAGGCATTGATTTTCATTTGGACACAGCAGCATCCTAATTTCCAAGGTCTTCCTTGGAGCATCTCCCGCAACGTATTGGAAGGGGTAAGCGAGTTCGCCCGTGTTTATATGACGCAGAAAGACTCCGAGCCTATCCTTCGCCCGAAATACGAGAAGACATTTTGGTATTACTTATTATTCAGAAAATAAACGGCCATGAGAAAGCTTATCTTATTATATAGTATATGTATAGCGTTATTTACCGCTTGTGGGGATTCGGTGGTATCCCCCGAACAAATAGAGAAATACCCGTCCATCTATCCGGATTATATCGGGGTAACAGTTCCCGCCACGATAGCTCCAATGAATTTCTCTTATACGGATACCTCCTATGAGCGGATAGATGTTATCGTAAAAGGGCACCAAGGCAAAGAGGTACATATAAACGCGAAGCATGTCAATTTCCCGGAAAAAGAGTGGAAGCAACTGCTCACCTCCAATCAAGGCGATAGTTTACTCTTTACTGTCAGTATCAAGCAAAAGGGTAAATGGAGTACTTACAAACCTTTCCCCATGTACATCAGCCCCCACCCGATCGATTACGGCCTAGTATACCGAAAGATCGCTCCCGGTTATGAAGTCTATAGCCGTATGGGTATTTATGAGCGTGATCTATCGTCTCATAAAGAAAGACCTTTGGTGGAAAACACGCTGGTCAAAGGTATGTGCGTAAACTGCCATGCCTTCAATCGTACGGACCCGAGCCATTTCAGTCTTCACATCCGAGGAACGCATGGAGCCACTTTTATGAGAACCGGCAATAAGGATGAATACCTCAACACGAAAACAGATCAGACAATCGCCGCTTGCGTCTATCCCTACTGGCATCCCGGAGGCGAATATATAGCGTATTCCACGAACAACACCCGGCAATCGTTCCATACGGTTAAGGACGAGCGGGTAGAAGTCTTGGATTTGGAATCTGATGTAGTCGTTTACCATCCGGCAGATCATCGTCTACTTCTTTGCGATTCTTTGCAAAAGAAAGACAGGTTCGAGACCTTCCCCGCATTCTCCCCGGATGGTCGTACGCTTTACTTTTGTTCCGCCGAGGCTAAAAAGATTCCCGAAGAATATAAAGAGATAAGATATAATTTATGTAGTATCGATTTCGATCCCTCTACCGGTACATTCGGGAGCCGTATCGATACGTTGGTGAACGCTGAGGCTTTAGGGAAAAGCGTATCTTTCCCCCGTCCTTCCTATGACGGCAAATATATTATGTTCACCTTATCCGATTACGGAAACTTTTCGATCTGGCATAAAGAGGCGGATCTATGGTTACTGGACTTGACAAGCGGAGACCTCCGCAAGCTATCCGAAGTAAATAGCGATGACACCGAAAGCTTTCACAACTGGAGTAGCAACTCCCGCTGGTTTGTCTTCAGTAGCCGCCGGGGTGACGGCCTTTATACCCGCCTTTATCTGGCAAGCATGGATGAGAATGGCAAGATAAGCAAGCCCTTTCTCCTTCCCCAGGAAGATCCGGAAACCTATTACGATCGCTCTGTTTATTCCTATAATGTCCCGGATTTCACGAGCGAGCCTATCAAGATCGACACCAAGGTGCTCAGCCGCAAGCTCACCTCTTCCCAACGCATATCCATCCATGCAGTTTCGGTGGAGGAATAACACCTACGCTCATAAAAAAAAGCGGCCCTTCATAGAGCCGCTTCTTTCAAAGATGTCTATATCTCATCCGGAGATTCAGAATCACCGGAACCACCGGCAGGTTTTACTGTAGGCCATTTCTCCACACTGGCTCGTGCGACAGCTGTTTTCAGACGGATACTAGGACGGAAGACGATATGCGGCCTCGACAGCATCGAGGCATCATAACTGTCAGCATCCGTAACACCAACGCTGTTCATTTTCAACTGAAAATTACCCAATTCCCCAAACTGAACCACCTCACCACGCAATAGAGCTTCCGAGGCTACGAACACCAAGCCGTCCAATACCAGCTTTACGTCTCCCGGAGAAGCCGTGCTATAGGCTGAGATACTCGAACAGATCTGTTCAAAACCACACGTGCCGGTAGCCGATACGCTTCCATAATACTTCTTCGTTCCTTCCGCAGCATCTTTGCTCATGTCCTTACGTAGGACTAATTTATACTTCAATGCCATAACTCAAACAATTTATTTGTGAAACAATCCATTCAAGAGGAACACCTCTCCTCTTTTTTACAGACTAAAGGTACGAATAGCGAACAACAGGGTATGGAACTTCTTGGATGTACGGGGTAGAGTCTCATATCATTTTTATTATTTAACACAGCAAGAAAAGAAAAGCGTTGTATATACAAAATTATCCACATATATCCAAATGCCTGTTTTCAGATAGATCGCCCTGTAGATCGCCCTCGTTTTTTCATTACATTTTTTGTAAAAAGAATTACAAACTTTGTAATGAAAACAGCTGATTTACCTACTTATTTATCTTGTCATACTCTCAGGACATATGTTTTTGGTGGCTTATCTATAAACAGATAACTTGCACTCAAATTAAATTTTTCATTTATGAAGAATGTCTATAAAACAAGGGATCTGGCATTAGCCTACTTCCCGGATGACAAGCCAAAGACTGCTCAGCAGAAATTGGCGGGATGGATGAGAGTTAATCTTCTCCGACGTAAGTTGGAGCTTCTAGGGTGGAAACCTTATCAAAAGGTTTTAACACCTAAACAGGTAGCCTGCATTATAGATCATGTAGGGGAACCGGAAATTAATATTATCAACATTAATTATAATGATTATGTATCACAAAGAGATTAATAGAAATATGTGGGATCAAGAATTCTCTTGTTTCAAGAATCTTTATGTGGAGGTATCATCTGAATATCTACCGCTTGGAGACATACACAAGTTCATCAAGTACGGCGATAACATATATCCGGATTGTCGTCCACTAAAAGAGCAGACCCTTCTGGCTCGGCAACGTTTAGCGGAGGGAGACAAGGCAGGATACGATCAAATCAAAAGGCTATTCCCCGCCATAACTCCACACGCTTATTATCCGGGTGGAAGAGGAAAGGAGAGCGAACACGAACTCTCCGGAGTCATGATGCTTGATTTCGATCATTTGGACGAGAAAGAGATGAAAAGCCTACTCGAAAGTTCCCAAAAGCTACCAAGTGTTATCCTGGCTTGCAAAAGCCTGAGTGGCGAAGGGGTACATATCCTTATACGATGCACCCCCATGGCAGAGGAGCATTTCGGACCTTGTTACAAGGCTTTAAGCGAATACGCAGAATGTGTCTTAGAAAAGGCTCCCGATCCGGCATGCAAGAATGTCAACAGGCTGATGATCGTCAATCATGACCCGGACGTATATTATAATCCGGAAGCCCTTCCGTTTGATTTTTCTTGGGTAATATGGAGTAATAATCATTTATCTGACAATTTATTTTTCAATATGAGCAATGATGAAATTTTGTCTAGATACCTAGACAAAACTAATGGTAACTTAAATTTAGTCGAAGGCAATCGCCACAACGAGATCGTGAGTTTAACGGCCACCCTGAACAGAGCGGGGTTCGAGGAATCGCTCGTAGAGCAGGAACTATGTAACCGTTACGAAGAACCAGATTTCCCATCCGAGGAGATAAAGCGTATCGTACGTTCCATCTACAAAGATAACGCCTCAGAACATGGCATACATAAGAAACCATTTACCCCTAAAACGGACAAACGGACAAATGGACAACTAACATCTTCCGAGAATGACATCGAAGAGCCAGATCCAGATGACGTATTAAAAGCAACATGCCCCGATCCGGCAACCGTTAGAGACTACATTCCCCAGGAGTTCTATACGTACGTCGTCGACCCAGAGGATAGCCCGGAGGTGCGTTTTGCCAGCTTGCTCGCCCTCCTTTCGAGCTTGGGCGCAATGATGCCTGATGTATGCTGCAAGATTAGCCGTTCCGAAACCATACTCCCTTTTATTTACTCAGTCACAACCGGTCCGGCAGCGTCAGGAAAGAGTCTTATAAAAAGAGCTGCTCATTTATTCATGATACACAGCTCCCAAATAGAAGGAGAGAGCCAAGCTGAATGCGATAAATTGGCAGCCGAGCGCAAGGCGTGGAAAGAATGCATGAAAAAACAAGCGAAAGAGGAAGATTGCGATTGTGGCGCTGAACCTCAACAGGCAAATCCGATAAAGCTCCTTTTATCTACGCACACATCAGAGAGCAAGCTTACCGAACTCATGGCAAACAATCCTTTTTATCCAACTCTCCTATACGACACCGAGTTAGATCGTGCCATGGAGACAAAGGAGTTCCCGTTATCACCCTGTCTTCGACAAGCATACGAAGGAGAGCCTTTTTCCTCACATACACACGCTCACGGCAGTTTGTCGGTAAAAAACCCCAAGCTAGCCCTATTAGTCTCGGGTACTCCCGCGCAGCTGAGTAGATTCTGCAAAAACAAGGAAGATGGTATGGCCAGTCGTATCCTGACGTTGTTTCTCCCTGAAGCCCCTTACAAGCCGATCACCCCGCTGACTCCGGAGATGTACCATGAGGCAGATCAAAAGGAGGAAGCTTTAAGAATGTTCACGCTCACATTCTCAAACCTTCTGAGGCAAAAAAAGATAGCCTTCACCTTTAACAATGAAAGCGGGGATGCCATCGACGGTTACTTCAAGAAAGTATCACAGCGTTACGCAGACTATGGCAGCGGTCCTCTGAACAGTTTCTTGCGTCGTTTGCGCAGCATGGTAATACGTATATGTATGATATTAGCTGTCTGTGATCTTTACCAGAAGAACTCACTAACCGATGGGATACATGAAATACCGGCAAGGATCATCAAGAGCGTGCTAGAATGGTGCGATTATTTGATAGAGCAACATATAAGGTTATTAAGTTTATTGCCCGACACAAACGTAGCGGGAAACGGCAGAGAGTTAAAATATAAGCTAGCTTTCGAAGCTTTACCCTGCAATTTCGTGTTGTCTGAGGCTGCCAAAATCTATGAAAAAGTAGTCGATGTATCCCAAAAAACCACTCAAAGGCAATTGAAAAATCTTGTAGAAAAAGGCTTGCTAAGCAAAAAGTCTCAAAGATATTACAAGGTAGATTGCCCAGACTCCAATGAGAGCCGTCAAATAGACAATATCGCCCCTAGGAACAACACATTGAGCGATCACCCCGCTTTCTCATAGCACTATAGGATAATTGTCCATTTGTCCATTTGTCCAAGGAGGAGAGACCGAAACATATCTCCTCCTTGAAAAAAAAATATAGCGGTATCCTCCCATGGATATCACTATATTTTTAGGATAATATCACCTTATTTTCCCTTTCTCCCTTCTTCTTTCTATCCCTAACCTGACAAAGGCTATCTCTTCCTTGGAGTTCTTTACAAAAATAAGCTTACGATATTGCTTTTATCCTTAAATGTCTATACATTTGCCTCACGTATTAGAGAAAACGTAGAAGCGTAAGATATTATCCGACATTGAAATCTGGACAATTTCGACTACACGGATAATAGACACAGTTTCTACGCCTATGTTGTTTGTATACTATTCTAAATTGTGCAAGATGGATAACTGTACATAGACATAAGGCGTGGGGCTTTGTTTATTATTGTGTAGTAGGCAGTCCAGAGCCTCAATGTCGATAATATTCAATAATCCCCACGCTCCTTTTATTTGTTAACCTTCCTGGTGGGGAATAGGGAAGAAAAAATACATATCATGAATAAAATAAAACTATTATTAGTATTACTTATTTCTATTTTGAATATAGGAATAAACAACGGACAAAGTCGGACAGAAACAGATAGTATTGGTATTGTATTAAGAGCCCTGTACGACAATCTGGATGGAGATAACTGGAAGCACAAGGACAATTGGTTTTCTGATAAACCTTACGAGGAGTGGTATGGGCTTAAATTCGATGTATCCGGACTTTATGGTATAAATTTAATGGATAATAACCTAACAGGAGTGTTGCCTCCGGAGATCGGTATGTTGCCACACTCTTGTTTATTTTTAGATGTTCGTAGGAACAACATATCAGGCAATCTCCCTGTGGAAATCTTAAAAGTCCCACGTTTATACCCATATATTATGGAAAATAAATTCACAGGAAAACTTCCGGAAGAGTTTAAATCCGCCTTTTTCTACGATGAGGAGTGGATGCGGCTTGATGTCGTTCGGCAAAAATACGGATATGGATTTAATTTTCCCGTAACTACAAATATAATAGAGTTAGATAATAATATTTATCTACACCCTGACTTTAATGCAGTAGAATATAGATTAAGTAAAGCTGATTTTGAATGTTTTGTAAGTACAGGTGAAAACAAGAGAGAGATTACTAAAAAGCTTTATAATCTTTTTGAGGATAAATTTGACTTTATTTCGTATATTTTTAATGAATTCAAACTTGAACCATTAACATCAAATGGTGGTTGGTTCACGGATGTCCAAAAAAATATAGAAGGAATTGGTCAAGATCATCTTTTTGATATTTCTCATATGTATGGTTCTCAGGGAAGATTAACGGGGGTTATACATACTACTAGAGCGTATGGGCCTTTTTTACATGAAATAATGCATAATTGGTGCGGTCTGGATTTAGGACAATTTGTATATAGGAACAACAACCTTTATAAAGAGGCCGTTCATTGGGGTATATCAGACATAAACGGGGTACTTGGTGGTTTTTCCCAAGAGAACTTAAAAATGAATGTAGACGGAAATCCACACAAATATCAAATTCCAACTTTACTCAGCAATGACAGTTATGCACTTTTAGAATTATATTTAATGGGATTATTGGACATCAAAGAAATTCCAGACATTCATGTATATGATAATATTACTTCATTTGAAGCTGGAACACCTACTACCTTTATTGCAGAAACAGTTAATACATGGACATGGCAAGACATAGAAAAAACATTTGGAAAGAGAAAACCTTCTTTTGAAAATTCACAAAAAGAATTTTCAATATTAAATGTCGTTTTAACTATTGAACCTGTAAATGACTTAGAGTGGTTTGTCATACAAGAAGCAATTAAATCGCACTCAAAAAAGGGAGAAGTTGAATCTCCTTACTACACAAAAAGTTTTTGGCAAGCAACAGGAGGAAGAGCATCAGTCGAAATGGATAAATTAAATGAGAAACTTAAAAATCCAATTGTATCCAACGACAAGATAGACGTACTTTCTTCTTTAAGGCTAATAAAGAATCAAGATGCAATTACTATTTCCTCCCAAAAACTCGTTGAAAAAATAGATGTATATGACATGAATGGCCGATTTATCAAAAATGAGTCTGTAAACAGCAATAATCATACTATACATTTAAGGCCAAACATTCATTACATCATCAAAGCTTATTTTAAAGACAAAAGCGCAGAGTCTATCAAAATATGAAAACAAACATCATTTATAATGCAACTTCCGGGGAGGAAGTTCTTTAACAAAAGAAAGGTATGCATAGAGACATAGCATGCATACCCTTTCTTATAATCTTAATCTTCCTCGATTCTAGGCAGTCTTTAATCCCCGAACGACATTCACTGCCTCTATCCCAAGATTCATCAGAGGTTCTTCAACCACTTCTTCCCGGATTTCGTAAAGCTTGTCCAACCTATCAAAACCCCCATCACCAAGATGATCATCAAGAATAAAAATGTTAAATTATTCATATCCGCTAGTTTTTCAAAATATTATTCGCGAAATAAGCAATCATGGCTGTACTAAATACTCCTGTCACAACCATTGACCATTGAGAGAAGTCATTTGGTTTCTGAAACAAAGGAATAATTCCACCTATCACGACTCCCGCAAAAGTAAGCTTTGCCAAATCATAAAAGAACTTACTCAAATTCTCCTTGCGGGATCTCTCACATTCCTTCCTCTCTCTCAATAACCCTTGTTGTTCATTCCATTTTCCCATAGTTACGCTATTTGATTAATTAATGTCACAAAGATAACAAAGTATCCCAATCTTGGCAATCATTCGATAGAATTAAAAATAATACCACTATCCGATAAAATAATACTAGATTGTCTGCCCGATACCTCTTACATTCGCGTTCATAAAGAAAGACAGTTATCATGAAGCACACGAAATTAATTACCATGTTATGCCTAGGGGCATTAATCGCCTGTTCACCATCGAAGAAAGGACTAGAGCCGACAAGCGAACAGGTTTCGCCGAGAGAACGTTTAATAGAGAACCTACGTGCGATTCCACAAAAAGGAATCATGTTCGGACATCACGATGATACGGTTTATGGGATCGGATGGGAATTTGACGAAGGAGGCTCAGACGTGCGAAAAGTATGCGGCGATTATCCGGCCGTTATCAGCTTTGATCTTGGAGAGATCGAACTCGGGGGAGATAAAAGCCTTGATAAAGTACCTTTCGAGAAAATACGCAAGGAAATCATCAACCAATATAACCGGGGAGGCTTGGTATCTTTAAGTTGGCATCCCCGTAACCCTAAAACCGGAGGGGACGCTTGGGACGTATCAGACCATGCTGTCGTGAAATCGATCCTTCCGGAAGGGGAGAACTATGAGAAATTCCAAAGTTGGCTAGGCAAAGTGAATGATTTCATCCTTTCCTTGAAAACAAGCGATGGCACCAAGATTCCCGTCCTATTCCGTCCTTGGCACGAACACACCGGAAGTTGGTTCTGGTGGGGACAGAATTTATGTACCACGGATGAATACAAAGCGCTATGGCGAATGACCGCCGATTATCTAAACGCTCACGGAGCAACAGACCAGATCGTATACGCTTATTCCACAGGTACAGAGCCGCAGGATCAAGCGTCTTATCTGGAACGTTACCCCGGACATGACTTGATCGACGTCCTAGGCTTCGACGCTTACCAACGGGAAGATAAGGATTTCTTCTTGAAAAGCATGGATACCAGTCTTTCAGTAATAGACAGCATAGGCAAAGCCAACCATAAGATCATAGCGGTCACGGAGACCGGCTACGAAGGGATACCAGACTCCACATGGTGGACGGGAACCCTGCTGCCTGCCATGGAGAAATATCCGGTCGCTTATGTATTGGTATGGAGAAACGCCCGTGAAAAAGTCACTCACTTCTTTGGCCCTTATCCCGGACAAGCCTCTGCCGAGGATTTCAAGAAGTTCTTTGAAAATCCGAAAACATTGTTCGCCTCCGATATCAACCTATATAAATAACATCATACATAACCAGATAAATCACGTCATATCCAGTTGTAGAGACGGGGCGTGCCCCGTCTCCCACCATCTGATAATATCATTTAAAGCAAAAACATCATGGAACAATTTCAAGAAAAAGTAAACGAACTCTTCGCTAAACACGAAACCTTGTTAAGCCGGAAAAATATCCCTTTAGAAGACGGAAACGGAATCTTCACCCGTTATCAACACCCTGTACTGACAGCCGCGCATACCCCGATCTTCTGGAGATATGACTTAAATGAAAAGACAAACCCCTACTTGATGGAACGCATCGGCATGAACGCAACCATGAACTCCGGCGCGATCAAATGGAATGGTAAATATATATTAATGGTACGTGTAGAAGGAAGCGACCGTAAATCCTTCTTCGCCGTAGCCGAAAGCCCGAACGGAGTAGACAATTTCCGCTTTTGGGATTACCCGGTAACCATGCCGGACGATCTTGTCCCGGCCACGAATATTTACGACATGCGCCTAACCGCTCATGAAGACGGCTGGGTTTACGGAATCTTTTGCGCCGAGCGCCATGACCCGAACGCAGCTCCCGGAGATCTATCCTCGGCAACCGCCACGGCAGCTATCGCCCGGACAAAAGACTTGAAAAACTGGGAACGTCTCCCGGATTTAAAGACCAAGAGCCAACAACGTAACGTCGTATTACACCCGGAATTCGTAAATGGTAAATATGCCCTTTATACCCGCCCCCAAGACGGATTTATCGATGCGGGAAGTGGCGGTGGTATCGGATGGGCCTTGATTGATGATATCACGCACGCCGAAGTCAAGGAAGAAACCATCATCGACCAACGTCACTACCATACGATCAAGGAAGGGAAAAATGGCGAAGGCCCCCACCCGATCAAAACACCGAGAGGCTGGTTACATCTCGCCCATGGCGTACGGGGATGCGCCGCCGGATTACGTTACGTGCTTTATATGTATATGACCGCATTGGAAGATCCCACGAGACCTATCGCCACACCCGCCGGCTATTTCATGGCTCCGGAAAATGAGGAACGGATCGGCGATGTATCCAACGTTTTATTCTCTAACGGATGGATCGCGGATGAGGATGGAACCGTATATATTTACTACGCATCCTCTGATACCCGTATGCACGTGGCTGTATCCACAATCGATAAATTGGTAGATTACTGCATGAACACTCCGGCCGACGGGCTGACTACGACCGCATCTGTCGAGACGCTGAAAAAGCTGATCGATCGAAATCTTCCACTCCTGAAATAACCTACAAAAACCACTCATATGATTAAACTAACAGAGAAGATAGGCTACGGTTTCGGGGACATGGCATCGTCCATGTTCTGGAAACTGTTTGGCGCTTACTTGATGATTTTCTATACGGACGTATTCGGATTACCGGCAGCAGCCGTAGGTACGATGTTCTTGATAACTCGTATATGGGACTCGGTCTTTGACCCGATTGTCGGCGTCGCGGCGGATCGTACGCAAACACGCTGGGGAAAATTTCGCCCTTATTTGCTTTGGCTGGCGATCCCGTTCGCCGCTATCGGAGTGCTCACTTTCACAACTCCTTCTTTCGGACAAACAGGTAATTTGATCTATGCCTATATCACCTATTCCTTGATGATGATGGTGTACTCCGCTATAAACGTGCCTTATGCGTCCCTGCTTGGAGTAATGAGCCCGTTGCCACAAGACCGCAATACCCTTTCTACGTATCGAATGGTATTCGCTTATATCGGTAGCTTTATAGCTCTGTTGCTATTCATGCCGATGGTACGCTTCTTTAGCGAAAATAGCGATGAATTGGCGGATCAACAACATGGATGGACCCTAGCGGTCGTAGTTATCGCTATCCTGTGCGCCATTCTCTTTTATGGATGTTTCGCATGGACAAAAGAACGGGTAAAACCGATTAAAGAGCAACAAGGCTCGTTAAAAGATGACTTGAGAGACCTATTGCGCAACAAGCCTTGGTGGATACTATTGGGAGCAGGTGTCTCCGCTCTGGTTTTCAATTCCATCCGCGACGGGGCTACCGTATATTATTTCAAATACTTTATCATTGAGGAAGCCTATGCCAATGTATCTCTTTTCGGAGTCTCCTTCGTCTTAAGCGGATTATATCTGGCGGTAGGACAGGCGGCCAATATTGTCGGCGTGATCTTAGCCGCTCCATTAAGCAACCGGATCGGAAAGAAAAGAACCTATATGGGCTCCATGCTGATCGCCTCGGTCTTAAGCATCCTCTTTTTCTGGCTCGACAAGACGGATCTAGCCCTGATATTCACGTTCCAAGTGTTCATCAGTATTTGCGCCGGTAGTATTTTCCCCTTACTTTGGTCCATGTACGCCGATTGCACGGATTACTCAGAACTAAAAACCGGGAACCGTGCCACAGGATTGATCTTCAGTTCCTCGTCTATGAGCCAGAAATTCGGATGGGCGATCGGCACGGCTATCACAGGCTGGCTGCTCGCTTTCTTCGGATTTCAGGCCAATACCGTACAAAGCGAGGAAACGATTAGCGGAATCAAGATGTTCCTCAGTTTCTTACCGGCCGTAGGTACGATCCTGTCCGTTGTATTTATCGCTTTCTATCCGCTTAGCGAGACAAAGATGAAGGAAATCACCGCAACATTAGAAACCAAAAGAAAAGAAACAAATGAATAAAATCACCGAAGATTTACAAAACGAGGTTCAATGGGAGCTAGAGAACAATATCCTCCCTTTTTGGATGAACCGAATGATTGATAATGAGTATGGTGGTTTCCATGGGCAAATCACGGGAAACGGCCAACGAGTCGTACATGCCCCTAAAGGCGCCATCTTGAACGCCCGTATCCTATGGACATTCTCCGCCGCATACCGTTTATTACGAAAGCCGGAATATCTGGAAACGGCGACCCGTGCCAAACGCTACCTTATCGATAAATTCTACGACCAAGAATTCGAGGGTATTTACTGGGAATTAGACTATACCGGTCAACCGGTGCAAACCAAAAAGCAAATCTACGCCTTAGGATTCGCTATCTACGGATTAAGCGAGTACAACCGGGCTACCGGAGATAAAGAAGCGTTAGATTATGCGATCCGTCTCTTCAAGGCAATCGAACAATATAGTTTCGACCCGGAAAAGAACGGTTATATGGAAGCCTTTACGAAAGACTGGAAACTGATAGAGGATATGCGACTCAGCGACAAGGATGAGAATGAGAAAAAAACAATGAATACCCACCTGCATATCCTCGAACCTTATACCAACTTGTACCGGGTATGGAAAGACGAGCACCTCAAAAAACAACTCCGAAACTTGATCCTGATTTTCACCGACAAGATTTTGGATCACCGTACCTATCATTTAAACCTCTTTTTCAACGAGGATTGGGAAAGCAAATACCGTATCATCTCCTACGGTCATGATATAGAGGCATCTTGGTTACTGCATGAGGCCGCTATCGAATTGGGAGACAACGAGATCCTTCAGAAAGTAGAGCCTTTGGTTCAAAAGATAGCGATAGCGGCCGAAGACGGGTTATTAGCGAACGGTAGCCTCATTTACGAGTATCACCCGGATGAGAAGAAAGCCGACACGGACCTGCATTGGTGGGTGCAAGCCGAGAATGTAGTGGGGCATTTCAACTTGTATCAACATTTCGGAGATGAGCCTGCCTTAGGCACAGCCTATACATGCTGGAAATTCATTCAGCGTTATTTGATCGACAAGGAACAAGGGGAATGGCATTGGAGCGTATCGCTCGATCACGAGATCAATCGCGAGGATGACAAGGCCGGTTTCTGGAAATGTCCCTATCACAACGGACGGATGTGTATGGAGATTATCGAACGACTTGCCGGCGAATAGCCGTCCGAAAGACCGCCTGCCGGCTCTTTTTTATCAGATTAACAACCGTCGGAAGTTTCCGACATCAAAAAAACAAGCGATATGAACAAATTCTATTGGATGGCGATCGGCCTCCTTCTCGGTTTGGTGAACCTCCGGGCCGAGATCAAGCTGCCAGCTTTGGTAGGCGACAACATGGTACTCCAACAAGCCACTAAAGTACGGCTCTGGGGAAATGCAACCCCAAATTCAAGCCTGAAAGTCCGTAGTTCTTGGGACAATACGGAATACACGGCCCAAGTAAACGATCAAGGCAGATGGGAAATCTGGGTTCAGACGCCCTCGGCCAGTTTCGAAAAGCAACAGTTAACATTAGAGAATGGACAAGACAAGATTGTCTTGCATGATCTTCTGATCGGCGAGGTATGGTTCGGTTCCGGCCAATCCAATATGGAAATGCCATTAAGAGGTTTCTGGCACTGCCCTATCGAGGGAGGTAACCACGCTATCGCTACATCCGGGAAATATAAGAACTCGATCCGTTACGCTACGATCCAACGGGTCGGAGCCTTGGAACCGAAAGATTATCCGGTAGGTGGCGAATGGAAAGTATGTGATCCGCGAAACGCCCCGGAGTTCGGAGCTACCGCCTATTTCTTCGCGACCCTGTTGACCGAGGTGTTGAACGTGCCGGTAGGTATCATCAATTGTAGCTGGGGCGGCTCCACAGTGGAAGGTTGGTTGCCCAAAGACATCCTGCTAAATTATAGCGATATCGATCTATCCTTAGCGGGTAACGATGAGAAAATCCATCCGATGCTACAACCCATGATCATGTATAACGGAATGCTGAAACCAGCCAGCAAATATACGGTCAGAGGTTTCCTATGGTATCAAGGAGAGTCAAATGTCGGACACCCGGACTACGCTAAACGCCTAGCGACAATGGTAGAACATTGGAGAGGATTATGGGGACAAGGAGAATTACCTTTCTATCTGGTAGAAATCGCCCCTTACGAATATGGAGAAGGAGCCCAAGCCGCATACCTTCGTGAAGAGCAATACAAAGCCACCCGGTTGATCCCCAATAGCGGTATTGTTTCCACGAACGATCTGGTACAGGATTACGAGAAACGGCAAATACACCCCAAAGAGAAACAAAAGATCGGTGAGCGTCTTTGTTATATGGCTCTAAACAAAACCTATGGTTATACAACCATCGCTTGTGAGGGCCCCCAATACGATCATATGGAAATAGATAAAGATAAAATCATTCTTTTTTTCAAGAATGCGGAAGATGGCTTCAATCGAGATAACGGGATCATAGGCTTCGAGATAGCCGGAAAAGACATGCGTTTCCACAAGGCAAACGCAACTATAGACGCTAACAAGAAAACCGTTATTATCTCAGCTCCAGGCGTAAAAGCCCCAATAGCCGCTCGTTATGGTTTCCGGAATTTCCAAATTGGCAACTTGCAAAACGTACAAGGATTACCGGTGCTTCCATTCCGCACGGATAAATAAAACGACTTAGAAAATAAAACACAATACGTTATAATATTCAAGCTTGTTCATACGTAATGTCTTATTTTCATTTGTAAGACGTATTTAGTTTTTATTTCATTCTATTGTGATAATAGAAATTACCCTCCTAAAGTATTAGTAAACTTAATTCTTCCCATAAAAAAATGGGAGATCTTATTTTACAAGGAATCAGAGACCTCCTCTGATTCCTATTTATTTTTCATTCATATCATAATGTATACAAAAAATGATAGTTTGTATACAGACCATACTAATACATTGCGCTTTTTTTGCATCTAGATTTACTGAAGGGGGAAATATTTGTATAACAAACTAAATAACAATAATTTCATGAACAAGCTTATTAACAGAATTTCTCCGGAAACATCTGAAAACCGAATCTTACACGCTGGCTTTAGTATCATATTGATGTCAGAGGAAATAACACAAACCTTATCTGGTTTATCCAGCGATATGATTATTTTTATCTTAAGCGGATCCATAACTATATATTCCACTAAAGAAGAAAAGAAAACAATCGGTGAACAGTATATGATCTTTCTAAGATCATTTGAAAATTACACATATGATATCACCCTAGGTTCAAAAATCATCATTTTCTTTTTTGACAGTTTAACGATGAATGAGTTACCGTATTACCAACATCCGTACGGAATATTACCTCAACCTATCTCTAAGTGGATAGAGCTGAAAATAGTGGAACCTTTATACGGTTTTCTAGAACTTGTCGGACAATATCTTGAAAATAATTTCCTGAACTACCCTCTGTATGAATTAAAGAGAACGGAATTATTCTACTTATTGAAAAAGCTTTATAGAAAAGAGGAATTAGACTACTTTTTCTATTTATCAAGTACGCATTCAGCAGAGTTTGAGAGACTCATCGCCGAGAATTATATAAAAGCTAAAACAGTAACAGATCTAGCTCAAATGATAGGTTACGGAGTAAATTCCTTTCGAATGAAGTTTAAAAAAGCTTTCGGTATTCCAGCCTACGAATGGCTGATGCAAGAGAAATCCAAACGACTATTGGTCGCCATAGCTAACAGCGAGGATGATTTTAAGAACATAATAGATGAATTCGATTTCTCCTCGCATTCGCATTTCTACAAATTTTGCAAGGCACGCTTTGGATATAGTCCCACGGAGCTAAGGAAAAAACTTAAATCGTTGTAGAAAACACCCCCTATCAGAATATACATTTAAATTGTCAAGTTGTATAACTCCTAATAAGTTATGCTCATTTATCTTTGCCTCATTGATTTTAGACACCTATCCGTATGGATGATCTAATAAAAGATAGTGTATAATGACCACCATATTTTTTTATGTTTTACTATTCCAAATTAAAGACTGGGATAAAATTTGTGAAGAAGAGGGTAAAATGACATCGCCGATAATTTGCTATATTTTGCTAGGGGTTATCTTATTCATAATCTTGATGCGTATACTTTCCATATTGCAGTTTTTGCGATTGAAGCGGAAGGTAAAGAAACGTATTTCCCCGAAACACGATAAACCTTCCTGTAAATAAAGCCTCTACCCGCTTACATTCATTAATAATTAACGGAAGAACCAATTCGCTTCTTTCTATGTTTATATAAAAAAAGCGTTTAGATCATGGGCTTCAACATTCCTTACACAGACAAAAAGCGGGTCGTAATTATCGGGGGCGGATTTGGGGGGTTAAAACTAGCTGAGAAATTGAAAAAGAGCAAGTTTCAAGTAGTCTTAATCGACAAGAACAACTATCACCAGTTTCCTCCCCTGCTTTATCAAGTAGCGTCCTCCGGCTTAGAATATAATGAAATATCCTTTCCATATCGAAAGATATTCCAGAAGAGAAAGAACTTTTACTTCCGGTTGGCAGAGGTATATGGCGTCAATCCGAAAGGGCATACCATTCAAACCTCCATCGGCGAATTGGAATATGATTATCTTGTAATCGCCGCTGGAACTATCACCAACTTCTTTGGAAACAAAACGATCGAGGAACAGTCTCTACCCATGAAAACGGTAGAAGAGGCGTTAGCTTTACGAGACACCTTATTAATTAATTTAGAGAAAGCGACTACTTGTACGGACCCGGACGAGAAGCAAGCTTTGCTAAATATAGTTGTTGTAGGTGGAGGGGCTACAGGTGTAGAAGTATCCGGCGCTTTATCCGAGATGAAACGGTTTGTTTTGCCGAAAGACTATCCGGATCTAGGAAACTTTCATATGAATATCTATCTGATAGAAGGGTCCCCTAAATTACTAGGGGCCATGTCTCCGGAAGCCTCCTCCAACGCTAAACGCTTCCTTGAGGATATGGGCGTTAACATCATTCTTCAGAAGCGTGTCGTGGACTATAAGGATGGGAACGTTTTCTTAGATGACGGACAAACCATACCCACTAGAACCTTACTTTGGGTAAGTGGTGTGAAAGCGGTGCATTTCGATCATATCGAAGGAGAACTCTTGACCCGGGGGGAACGGATTATCGTCAATGAATGTAATCAAGTAAAAGGCTTATCCAATATATTCGCCATAGGAGATGTCTGCTGGATGGCAGAACCGGATTACCCGAACGGACATCCGCAAGTCGCTCAGGTAGCAATTCAGCAAGGTGAGTTATTAGCCGAAAATCTACAACGGATCGAGGCTCTAAAAAAACCGAGACCTTTCCATTATAAGAATTTGGGAACTTTAGCTACTGTCGGCAGGAATAAAGCGGTTGCCGATTTAAATAAGGTGAAATTACACGGATTTACGGCATGGTTGGTTTGGATGCTCGTACATTTACGTTCCATCTTAGGAATCAAGAATAAGCTAATTGTACTGATCGACTGGATCTGGAATTATTTCACGTACGACCGTTCCATGCGTTTCATCTTGTTCATCCAAAAGCACAAACAAGATGGAACACAGGGCACGGAACCTACTTTATAAACGATAAGTCAACGTAAGCCAAGCTACCCGGGCATCACGATTGCGCTTTTGCGTCATTTCTAAGTTCGGGGCATCAATAATCGTTGTTTCTTCTAAACTATCGAATATATTGTTGATACTTAAGTTCGCGCATAATTTACGATTGAGGAAATATTGAGAGAGACCGGCATTTACGCTATAACGGCCTTTGATCTTACCTTGAGGCGTAAGCTGGTCGGAAACGTAGAAGCCGTCTACCTGAAAATCCGTAGTCGGCGTAATACTTACGTTTACATTCCCCTTCACATCCCAGCAAACCAAGGATTTCTTCTCGTCATAGCCTATCGTACGCCCATCGATCTCGTCCCGATAGATATCCCCGGAGAAACCGACCGTCAAGATACGTATCGGATTCCAGCTACCGGACAAGTCGGCTCCGACTGCTTGGCTATGTCCGATATTCTCTTTCTTCCAAACCGTCTCATCATTTACTTGGCCAGCGATCTCCATGATACGATTCGTACGATTCCGATAATAAATAGCCGGAGTCAAACGAAAACGGGGAACCGAAAACTGATATCCTAGCTCTACGTTATGTATAAACTCATCCTTCAAGCCCGGATTCCCCTGTATGATATGGGTAGGATCACTGTTATTCAAGAAAGAGCACAAATAGCTGCCATTCGGACGAATCGCCCGTTGCTGATAACTCAAGCTTAAACGATTGCTCTTATTCACCTCATAAGTAAAACGGGCACGAGGATACAAATGAAAACGAGAGCTCTTGTTCTCTTTGCCTTTTATCCCCTGCCAATAAGGGTCGTTGATCCAAGAAGGGCTAAACTCATTCATCTTAAAATGACTAAATTCCGCCTGTATCCCTATCTCCGCGTTAAAAGCGCCCCAATTCTTAACCACGTCCGCATAGATCAAATTCAGATAACGGTTGAAATCGTAATTATACGATTTCGCCGGACTTAACTCAAAACTACCGTCCACCTTATCAAAAGCAGCCGTCAGATAATCCTCGTTTCGCGCACGACCTATATAACCAAGCTTGAAATCCCAACCATCGATCTCCTGCCCATATCCAAATCCCCAGAAATAATTATGTTTCGTATGGTCGATAGATTGGTTATCCTCCGAGACGATATTCCCGTTTTGAGGATTCTCATTCTTGAAATCATTATCCTCATCATACGAGAAATTATTATAGTTGAATACGGTATAAAAACCTTGATTCTCCGAAATCTCATGGTTCCAATACGCTTCGGCGGCATAAGCTTCCTGGCGCTGGTCGTTATACCGGTTACGGATCACGTACTTCATTTGCTCCCCTTTCGGGTTGAATACCCGGTTGTTAATGCGTCCATACCGGCTATAATCCATCAAATGATACAGGCCATGCACGGTGATCCGGTCTTTCGCGGAAAGATCATAGTCTACTTTCATATCCGCCACATGTACGTCCGGACGAGCCGTGGCATTATTATTCATCTCCGTCCGGTTTTTAGCGGTCGCGGTCGATTTGCTGAAAGATCGTTCCCGGTATTCCCTCCTATAATTGTATTTCGCGTTGATATGGAATTTTCCGGGATGCAAATTCAATACCGCTCCTGCGTTATATCGCTCATTCCATCCCGCCCCAAGCGTAACATATAGAGGGGAATCTCCCGTTCCATACATACGAGGCACCAGATTGAGTATGCCCACATCACCATCCGGCACCGCATTAATCGGAGGAAATGCCCCTAATGAGATCTGGTTAAAGAACAGGGCGGGAAGTTGGATCAGCACGTCACCGCTATATTCTTCCAGCAAACCGTAAGGAACTCCATCGACAAGCATCCCGACATTACCGGAGCCCCTGTATGTAACGGCTCCTTCCATATCGGTTATGACAGAAGGCAATTGGCGAAAAGCATCCGCCGCCGTATTGGTAACGCTACTCAAGTTATTATCTACCCGCAAGATTTTCATCCCGCCCCTCTCGCTCAACCCGGCGAAACGGGTACCCTGAATCTCTATATTCCGGATCGTAAGCGTCGTATCGGCAGGAGTCTGCGAGAATACCGGCATAGCCAATAGAGCGGCCAATGGAAGAAGTAAAATTTGTCTCATATCATTATCTATGGTTTATAAACAAAAAAAGTCTGTATGTTCAACGCATACAGACTGTCCTCAAAACTCGTTTACTGATTATTATTCAGCAGGAGCAGCTTCTACGGCAACAGAGTCAGTAACCTCAACAGCTACAGAATCAGTAGCGGCAGCATCCTCTTCTACTACAGGAGCTTCCTCAACTACAGTAGCCTCTTCTGTTTCAGCAACAGATTCGGTAGTTTCAGCAGATTTGTTGCCACAAGATGCGAATGATACAGCTGCGATAACAGCAGCAAATGCAACTAACTTTTTCATTTTGTTCTTAATTTAAACGGTCTATAATATCTTGTTGTTGTAAAACGATGCAAATGTATGTATTAATCATATATGTTGTACAACATAAGACGTTTTTTTTTGAATTATTTTCTACCGCTTTTACAATATGCTGAATATTAGCTGCGTTTGCTTTCTATTTATTTATCAATAATTACTGTACAGGTAACGCTTAATGCTTTTCTTCGGTGTTTTCTCGAATTCTGTCGGATACAATTGTATCTCCGAGATCGTTTCGTAAGGAGCCAGGAGCTTGTTCAACTCTATCCTATTTTGTTCCATGATAACTGGAAGATCCGTATGCGAGATACCCGTACTATCCACCGTATCGTAATCCGGATACACCATCCCGATCAATTTCCCGTTTTTCTCCACGACCAAACTCTCCATCACGAATGGCAAATTGTTCAATTTGGATTCAATCTCTTCCGGATAAATATTTTGTCCGCTAGCGCCCAAGATCATCGTCTTGCTACGTCCACGTATAAAAATACGGTTGTCATGATCGATCGTACCCAAATCACCCGTCCTTAGCCAGCCATCTTCCGTGAAGACATTTTGGGTTGCCTCATCATTCTTATAATAGCCTTTCATTACGTTCTCGCCCGATACTTGAATCTCGCCTACCTTATTATAAGGGTCTTCCGAATCGATACGGACTTTCATGATCCCTTTCAAGATCTGTCCGCAAGAACCGGGCACATACTCATTATTATGGTCATAACTGATCAACGGGCCACATTCCGTCATACCATAACCGATCGTGAACGGGAATTTGATCTTATACAAGAAATCCGTTACTTCTTGATTCATGGCGGCGCCCCCCACGATCACTTCACGGAAACGTCCTCCCAAGGCATCCACCAAATGTTTGCGGATCTGCGCATAGATACGTGAATCCAACAGTGGGATATTCAAGGCCAACTTCAAGGTTCGCTTATTCAACTGAGGAAGGATCATCTTCTTATAGATCTTCTCCAAAATCAGGGGAACCATCAAGATCAAGTTCGGCTTCACCTCCTCGAATGCCTTTAATAAGATCTTAGGAGACGGCACCTTACCTAATAAATAGACATGCACACCGAATGCCATGGGTACCAATAAATTGAAAGCGCAACTATAGGCATGGGCCAGAGGCAGGAAACATAACTCACGTTCACCCCGGAACAATAGATCCAGTGTCCGGGCATACGTCACGTTTCCGGCTAAATTATTCCCCGTCAACATAACCCCTTTGCTAAATCCGGTCGTACCCGATGTATAGTTGATCTCTACCACCTTGTCATTATCCAGCTCAGCGTATTTGATATCCTCTTGGGTGAAGCCATCCGGATATTTCTCGGTCATCTTCTCATCCAGCGATTTCATCAACTTCTGGATATTCTCTCCATCCCGTTGATGCAAGCAACGATAATCAGAAAGAGAGAATACACCGCGAACCTCTTCGATCTTATCTTCCTCCAAAGAATCCCAAATCCGGTCGCTAACAAACAAAAAGACAGATTCCGAGTGGTTAATAATATGATGTACATCATTCGGATTAAAGTCCTGAAGAATAGGCACGATAATCGCCCCATAAGTAACAACCGCCATATAAGCGATGCACCAACGGGAGCTGTCTTTACCGATCAACGCGATCTTGTCTCCACGACGGACTTGGCACTCATGGAATAAAAGATGAATACGTGCGATCTCCGTTGCTACATCACCGAAAGTAAAGGTTTTACTTTTCCCGTAATCCGTTAATGCCGGCAAGGCCCAGTTTTCCTTGAAACTCTCCTCGTAAATCTTAATGAAATTCTCTTTGATCATAGCACACTTTTGTGAAATTCGTGTAAAAGTAAAAACAAATCCTTACTTTTGCCATGATATAACCTATAAATTTAAAATAAGAATGAAAAGAATCACTCTCGCATGGGCATTGACCCTCTGTAGTTTTATTACATTTATCGCCTGTTCATCCCCAGATGTTGGAGAAAGAAGCGTAAGCATTATCCCCGCTCCGGCCCAAATGACAGTAGGCGAAGGTACATTCACGATTCATCCCGGCATCGAGATCGGTTATGCGGACGAATCCTTAAAGGGTATGGGCGAGTTGCTATCCAACGAGATAGAAAAGTTGTCCGGCATCAAGCTGGCTTCTGCCTCAGACAAAGAATCGAATTGCATCATCTTCCTCGAGTTGACAGATCCGAAAGAGTTCGCCGACCTGCCAAAAGCTTATGGATTGAGTCCGAAAGATAGTGTCCCCGTAGATGAGTCTTACTCCCTCTCCATCCAAAAGAGAAACATCTACATCAAGGCCACTACCCTAGAAGGTATCTATCGAGGTATCACTACCTTGAAACAAATCGTGGGTGGTAACCTACAACCCGGAGGCGAGAAGATTTATCTACCGCTACTGGAAGTGAAGGACGCACCTCGTTTCGCTTGGCGCGGACTCTCTTTCGATGTATCTCGTTGCTTCTTCGATCCCGAGGAAGTGAAACAAGTGATCGATATGGTCGCCTTATATAAGATGAACGTACTGCATATGCATCTTTCCGATAACCAAGGCTGGCGTATCGAGATCAAGAAATATCCCGAACTAGCGGAAATAGGAGGTCAACTTCCCAACAACGGGAGAAAAGGTGGCTATTATACGCAAGAGGAATTCAAGGATCTCGTTAATTACGCGAAAGAACGCTTCATCACGATCATCCCGGAAGTAGATATCCCGGGGCATACAGCTGCCGTATTCGCCGCTTATCCGGATTTCAAGAACGCGGTTAAATTCAAGACCAAGGTTAACATCCCGGGGCAGGCCTTCAATGCCCTCGACGTAGACGATCCGAAAGCGATGCAATTTACGGAGGATGTTATCGCAGAGCTAGCCGCTTTAGCACCCGGAAACTACATTCATATCGGAGGCGACGAGGCGATCGGCTTACCCCATGATAAGTTCGTCCGTTTTATAAATAAGACACGGGAAATCGTACTGAAGAATGGAAAGAAAATGGTCGGCTGGCAAGAAACCGCCCGTGCGGATATCTCGGAAGGCGATGTCATCCAGCACTGGATTTATCTGAAGCAAAAAAGCGAGGACTCTTCTAAGAAAAAAGATAATATACCTGCCGAATATAAAGAGATCATGGCCTTATTCGCCGAATTCATGAAAGAGGCACCAAAAGATCCGGGACTTGGTATATCCAAAAAAGCGAAAGTGATTCTCTCGCCGAGCGGTTACGTTTATCTGGACCATAAATATCTGGAACCAAGTGCGGACTCCACCCAAAACGCGGAACAAGAACGTCTGGGCATGGCCGCCTACGAGAAACAAACGATCCAAGAAATGTACGACTGGGACCCGATGACCTTCAACCCAACTGTAGAGAATCCTCAAAAAGATGTAGCGGGTATAGAAGCCGCTATCTGGTGCGAGACGATCACCAATTTCAGAGATCTGCAATTCCTGTTAATGCCCCGTTTGGCTGGTGTCGCCGAAAAAGGTTGGTCCAAAGTAGAGAACACACATTGGGACGAATATAAAGTAAGACTTGGCGCGCAAGCCCCCTTATGGGAAAAGGCCGATTGGAACTATTTTAAATCATCCTTAGTGGATTGGAAATAACAGTACAAAATCTTCATAATATTACGAATACTTCGAAATAAATTAAATATCTTTGTCCTATTAACTTTAGGACAAAGATATTTTTATGAATAAATGGCTTATTATATTTGCGATATTACTAACCGCTTGTACCGGCACAAGCGAGAAATCAGAGGAATGTATAACAATTGACCTAGCAACTGTTTTTGACCATCAACCTCAAGAAGTAGCCTTAAAGAAATGGGCGAAATCCATCCAATTCATCCCTCTGCAAACGAATGACTCAATCTTGATCAAATACATCTCCCGCATTATTAAACACGGCGATAAGCTATTGGTGCAGCATGATAACAGAGCTTCCGTTTTCGACTTGGCAGGAAAATATTTATACGATATCGGCAAACAAGGAGGAGGTCCGGATGAGTTTAGTCGTATATCCGGACTAGAACCTCATGATAATCTTATTTATATAAAAGATAGCCCCATCCGAATAAAGATATACGATTGGCAAGGGAAATTCCACCAAACCATTCAAATTCCGGATAAGAACATCCGGGGATTTTATCCACTCCCTAAGACGAACGTTATCCTAGGTCACGTACCCAACCTCTCTGGCAACGCACCCATTCGGTTCTATTTTTGCCAAGATACAGTCATATCGGATAGCATACCTTACTATAAATCTTATACAGAACCTCCTTTCGTCATGACATTTACCTATGAGTTCCGTCCTTTCGACGGAAATAAGATTGCCGCATTTAAGGAGTTGTTCTGCGATACGATATTTAAAGTTTCCAACGACATGAAGCTAACTCCTTATGCCGTCCTCGATTTAGGTAAATACCGAACGCCCGAGGAACTCCGTTATAATATCACGATAGACGATATAAAAAACGACCTGTTCAGGACAAAGACGATCCCTGTCATACCCGGGCAAATCGGAGACCGGCTCTATATGCATAACTTCTCCGATAAAGATACCTATACATTATATTATGATATAGCGGAGAAGCAATTAGCCTATGTACAATTCATATACCCGGAAAACTCATTTGAACTTCCCGAAGAAGCCTATTTCACTCCCAAATACATCTCAAACGACAACCGTTACCTAATCGATTGGGAGCAACCCGAGAATGATAACAATCCGGTATTAATCTTAGTGGAGCCCTAGTTACCGTATTTCCTCTATCGGCACAATAAACAAAACAAGGCCGCAGCAAGGACTATTCGATAACAAGTCTTCATAAATAATGTTGCTTGACTGTATCTATTCCTTAGTTCACGGCATGGTTTTTACAGACCACGTCATGGTTTATACAGACCACGACGTGAATCGCACAGACCACGACGTGGTTTGTAGAATATATCCAATAGTAAAGAAGAATAGATAGGCTTCCGGAAAACTATTTATGCAATAGTAAAGAGTTTTTAAGTCCATCTCAATCCGAACTCTTTACTAATCCGGGCTTAATTAGTACCTTTGCACTCTAACTAAATCGAAAATGATAGATCAGACCGTATTTAACAATAAAAAGGCCGCTTATTATACGCTGGGTTGCAAACTAAATTTCGCGGAGACCTCTACCATTGGAAAGCTATTAGCCGAACAAGGGGTACGCAAGGTGCGTCCCGGGGAAAAAGCGGATATATGCGTGGTGAATACTTGCTCCGTAACGGAACTAGCCGACAAGAAATGCCGGCAAGCGATCCGCCGGATCAGCAAGCAACACCCCGGTGCCTTTATCGTGGTGACCGGTTGCTACGCACAGTTGAAGCCGGAGGAAGTCTCCCATATAGAAGGCGTGGACTTGGTTCTTGGCGCCGAACAGAAATTAGAGATCCTTCAATATCTGGAGAACCTAGAGAAGAAAGAACACGGAGGAACTGTTATCGCCTCACAAAGCAAGGATATACGTTCCTTCTCCCCTTCCTGCTCGGCGGACGACCGTACCCGTCATTTCTTGAAAGTACAAGACGGATGCGATTATTATTGCTCTTATTGCACCATACCCTTCGCCCGCGGAAGAAGCCGGAACGGGACGATCGCCAGCATGGTGGAACAGGCGCAGGAAGTCGCACGTAAAGGAGGAAAGGAGATCGTATTGACAGGGGTAAATATCGGGGATTTCGGCAAAAGTACCGACGAGACCTTTATCGACTTAATCCGGGCTTTGGATGAGGTAGAGGGAATCGTACGCTATCGTATCTCTTCCATCGAGCCGAATCTGATTACCGACGAGGCAATAGACTTCGTGGCTCACAGCAAACGTTTCGCACCTCATTTCCATATCCCTTTACAAAGCGGTAGCGATGCTGTCTTGCAATTAATGCGCCGCCGTTACGACACCGCTCTTTTCCGTCATAAGATCGAAAAGATCAAGGAAGTAATGCCGCATGCTTTCATTGGCGTAGACGTAATCGTTGGAACCCGTGGCGAGACAGACGAGTACTTCGAGGAGGCCCGCCAATTCATCGATAGCTTGGATATAAGCCAACTGCACGTGTTCAGTTATTCGGAACGCCCGGGTACCCAAGCGCTGAAGATCGATTATGTAGTAGACCCAAAGACCAAACACGCACGCAGTCAACAACTCTTGGATATCTCAGACCAGAAACTTCATGCCTTTTATGAGGCCCATATCGGACAAGAAGCGAATGTCTTATTCGAACACACCAAGAAAGACGGCAAAATGCACGGTTTCACCGAGAACTATATAAAGGTAGAAATCCCTTATGATGCCGCTTTGGTCAATGAGACCCGCAAAGTCGTACTAGGCGGCTGGAATGAGGATCGCACCGCATTAATAGTCAACAATCAATCATCAACCGTCAACTAAGATGTGGGATAAAATACAATATGCCTTTCTTTATAGCTGGGTAAAAGTACACGCCTTACTTCCCATGCGAGCTTTATACGTGTTATCAGACATCCTATATGTCCTTATCTATAAGATAGCCGGATACCGGGTAAAAGTAGTGCGCCGTAATATAACCGCCTCTTTCCCGGATAAATCCAAGGCTGAGTGGCGTCAGTTGGAACGCCGGTTCTACCATCATTTCGCCGATTATATCGTGGAAACGATTAAATTGGCCCATATCTCTCTGGATGAGATACAACAGCGAGCCTATCTGAAGAACCCGGAATTGGTTGACCAACTTATGGAGAAAGGCCATACTTGCTTCATCCTCACGATGGGGCATTATGGCAACTGGGAATGGTTCTCCGGATCGACCACCCGTTTCGAGGACTCACGCATCTATCAGATATACCGTCCGTTAAACAACAAGGCCTTTGATAAGCTATTCGCCGATCTCAGGACACAGTTCGGTTCTTTCGGCATCAAGAAAAACGATACGATACGGGATATCATCAAGTTAAAACAAGACAAAACCAAATCTGTCGTCATCTTCTTGGCGGACCAGACACCCAGCAAGGCCAACCTGCATTATTGGACCGAGTTCCTTCATCAAGATACAGCCATATTAACCGGTCCGGAGCGTATCGCACGGAAACTGAACCTGCCTGTGATCTTCCTCGATACCCAAAAAGTAAAAAGAGGATATTACACCGTAGACATGAAGCTGATTACGGAGAATCCAAAAGAGACTCCGGAAAATTACATCACCGAGCGATACGCACGACTTTTAGAGAAAATGATCTTGCGTGATCCGGCCTACTGGCTATGGACCCATAAACGTTGGAAACATAAACACGAGCAACAAGGATGAAAAAAGTAGCGATTGTCATCTTAAACTGGAACGGAAGAAAGCTAATGGAGGAATTCCTTCCTTCCGTCGTATCCAACTCTCCGGAATGGGCGGAGGTTATCGTAGCAGATAACGGTTCTACCGATGACTCGATCGAGATGTTGAAAGCAAAATTCCCGACCGTCGGCATTATCTCCTTCAACCAGAATTATGGTTTTGCCGAAGGATATAATCAAGCGCTCAAAAGGCTCGACCATGAATATTGCGTTTTATTAAACAGCGACGTAGAAGTTACTCCCAATTGGTTAGATGCCCCGATTGCCACTCTCGACTCTGATCCGTCAATCGCTTGTGTCCAACCCAAAATACGGGCTCAACGAAATAAAGAATACTTCGAGTACGCGGGTGCGGCCGGAGGATACATTGACAAATACGGCTATCCATTTTGTCGGGGGAGAATCTTGCATATCGTGGAAAAGGACGAGGGGCAATACGACACTCCCGCCGATATCTTATGGGCGACAGGAGCCTGCTTATTCGTTCGTACGGCTACGTATAAGGAAGTCGGGGGATTAGATGCCGGATTCTTCGCACATCAAGAAGAAGTCGATATGTGCTGGCGTTTACGTTCACGGGGATATCGGTTGGTATGCGTCCCACAATCCATCGTTTACCACGTCGGTGGAGCCACCTTGAACGCGGAAAGTCCCCGCAAGACCTTCCTCAATTTCCGGAATAGTTTGCTGATGCTTTATAAGAACTCCCGGGAAGCTGATTTAAAGCATGTGATGCGCATTCGCTTTTGGCTGGACTATATCGCCGCCGCTAAGTTTCTGATGGAAGGTCATATCCAAAATGCGAAAGCGGTTTATGAGGCACGGAAAGCCTATCACCAGCTGAAGCCGGAATATGCGCCCAAGCGTAAAGAGAATCTGGAGAAAAGTACACTGAGCACCATCCCGGAACTTATGCGGGACAGTTTAATTCTGGCATTTTATCTAAAAAGGAAGAGGACATTCAAAGCGATAAAGGATAGACGATAAAGAAACCGGCCTTCTTACTTCCCCTAAGGAGAAAAAGAAGACCGGAGAGCTTGGAGATAAGATAGAGAATAGATTATGGATTACTATTCTTTTACTTTTTTAATAGCTTTATAAATCTCACTATATGAATCTCGACCTTGATACTTCTCAGCAAGTTCACAAGCTTTAATCATTTTTGCATCTGCAATCATATCCCTTACCCAGCTATCTTTTTCCAGATATTTACGTGTTTTGCCGTATGTTGGAAGATAGCGCTTCAAAGCCCTTTCTGTAGCTGCTGAATCTAGGAAATGACGGCAAGTATCCTCAAAATGCAAAAGGAACCAATATTCGATTGATTGCAAACTGTCGCACAGAATAACATTACCATTCTTCTCATATTTCTTTTTCAGAGCTGCCATCTTCCTATTTTCAGCATCTGATCGTCTGCTAACATCGGCATCGAAAACACAGATTACAAATACATCTTCATTTAGAAGCTCCTTTATCTTTTTATCAATCTTCTCGATACTATTATTCTCAAACAGACGTGGAGATATAGAGTATCTGTAGCCTAGAAACTTTTTAAGATGACTGAAATAAAACAATTCAGTCAGTCCTTCACCCACAATATGAATGACTTGTCTAGTGGCAATATTCTTTCTAACTTTTCTCATAAGGCCGGTATTTATAGATTAGGAACTGCCCCAAATTTACCAAACTTATACGCCTTTTGTAGAGAGCTTATTCTATTCAAGCCTTTGAAATCAGTTAGAGGATATAGTACACTGGCTCCATCTGTGTTCTTCTCGGCGAACCAGATATTATCTTTTCTAAGCAGATCCTCTTCCCCCAACAGACCGTCATAATGAGTAGTAAGCAGTAACTGAGCTTGCTTTGACTCCTTCAAGAAACGTTCAATCATATATTCGATCAACTTAGGATGAAGAGATGATTCTATTTCATCTACAGCAAGGAATGCATTGCTTCCAATACTATTTTGTATCTGGGATGCCAAGCCGAATGTTCGTATGGTACCATCTGATTCATACAACTCCGGGAACTCATAGTAATCATTCCCCCCCAACCCGGAAGAGACCTTGTGCTGATACATGGTATAATTTACTACTCCCTTTTTAGTCTCCTGCTCTTTTGAAGAAATATTCGAAATATTGAAGTCTGCTTCCTGCAAATACCTTAGGATATATTCTTTGGCAGTTTCTTTTTTAATTGCCTCTTCTGCATAGCGGCTAAGTGATGATGTAGGTACTATCGCAGGCATCATTTGTTTAGTCAAATACTGAAGGGCTGTTTCCATTTCTGCAATATTGGTATTTACCTGCATGTAAGCTGCAAAGACAGACATATTAGGTAAACACTTTAAGGTTATTTCCTCTTTTGCAGCCGTACTGATTTTAACTTTTTGACCAAATTTGATGGAAGAGACATTGTTTTCCATGCTACGTTCAAAAACAGTGGCCGGTTGTTGACTGAGATAATAAATCAAGGTTTCCCGGACAATGTGCGTAGTCTCCAACAATACGGAATAGACATATCTGATAGCCTTGTCTCCATTCATGGCATAAAATGAAACAGAAAACTCTGATGCTTGTTCTTTACTTGTTCTATTTAGCAAGAACGGAACAATCTTAATTAGCTCCGCTTTATTAAGTGGAGTGCAAGTTATAAAGGACCTTATAAAATCGCAAACCTTAATAATATTACTTTTTCCTGAGGCATTGGCTCCATAAATGACAGCTAACTTAAGTAATTTTACATCCGGAGCCAGCTCAACAACATGATATGACTCCAAATCCTTACTCTTATCTGCCTCAAAGCTAAGAACTGTCTCATCTCTGAATGAGAACATATTCTTGAATTTAATTTCAGCTATCATATATCTATTGTTTTCTCACAAAGATACATATAAAAACCGAATACAAGGTATTCAGGCAATAACAACATGCGTATCCATAAGCAATCATTTATCTTATAACAGCGCTTAGATACCAATAATACATTTTTCTCACGCCATCCTCTATATCCACCCGGTGATGCCATCCCAACTCATGCAGTTTGGTCACATCGGTCAATTTACGCATAGTTCCATCCGGTTTTGTGGGATTGAACTCTACCTTACCTCGATAACCGGTTGTTCTCACGATCAAATCTGCCAAAGTAGCGATCGAAATCTCCTTCCCGGTACCTATATTAATATGGCAATTACGGATATCAGTATCTCCTTGCGAATAAGTATCCTTAAAATCCACATGTTCCATGATATATACGCTCGCATCTGCCATTTCCTCACTCCATAAGAACTCTCGAAGCGGCTTACCAGTTCCCCATAGCTCCACCTTATCCGAAGAGATCCCATAACGAGCCAAAACCAAAAGAATTTCCTCTTGGGAGCAATGTCCATCAATACCCTCCACTGGACGGGCATCTAAATCCCGGCAAACACCTTGCCAATCTCCCTCATTCAAACACTTGCCCAAATGGATCTTCCGTATCATAGCTGGCAATACATGGCTACGTTCCAAATCAAAATTATCATTCGGGCCATATAAATTAGTCGGCATCACAGCGATATAATTCGTACCATATTGCAGATTAAAACTCTCGCACATTTTCAACCCTGCGATCTTGGCGATCGCATACGGCTCATTCGTGTACTCCAGCGGAGAAGTCAGCAAAGCGTCCTCTCGCATCGGCTGCTCCGCATCACGTGGATAAATACAAGTGCTACCTAAAAATAACAATTTCTTGACCCCATGGCGAAAGCTCTCACCAATCACGTTCTGCTGAATCTGTAAGTTCCGGTAGATAAAATCAGCCCTATACTTACTATTCGCCATAATCCCCCCTACATGAGCGGCTGCGAGAATCACGTACTCCGGCTGTTCCTCATCAAAAAAGCGCTTGACAGCGATGCCATCCAATAAGTCCAGCTCTTTATGCGTACGTCCTACCAGATTCTCATATCCCTTTCTTTCCAGATTCTCCCAAATGGCAGAGCCGACCAATCCTCTATGGCCGGCTACATATATCTTAGCGTTCTTCTCCATCATTTCACGATGCCCTTCTCTAGATACTCAGCCAAATTAGTACGAACATGCGCAGAGGCACGTTCCACGGCCACCTTCGCCATATCCGCGTCCACCATTATCTTCACCAGTTGCTCAAAAGAAGTCTTTCGCGGATTCCACCCCAGCTCACGTCTCGCTTTCGATGGATCTCCCCAAAGATTAACCACATCGGTGGGACGATAGAAATCGGGAGATACCTCCACCAGCACCTTTCCCGTCTTGCGGTCGATTCCCTTCTCATTTTCTTCCTCACCTTGCCAGTACAATTCAAAGCCCACATAACGGAAAGCCAATTCGCAAAACTCCCGTACGGAATGTTGCTCACCCGTAGCGATCACGAAGTCCTCCGGTTTCTCATTTTGAAGGATCAGCCACATACATTCCACATAATCCTTGGCATACCCCCAATCACGAAGCGACGATAAATTACCCAATAAAAGCCTGTCCTGTTTCCCTTGTGCGATACGTGCGGCAGCCAACGTGATCTTACGAGTCACGAAAGTCTCGCCCCGTCGTTCCGATTCATGGTTAAACAAGATACCCGAGCAGCAAAACATATGATAAGCCTCCCGATACTCCTTTACGATCCAATAACCATACAGCTTCGCCACCGCATAGGGGCTATACGGATGAAAAGGCGTTTTCTCATTCTGAGGAACCTCCTCCACCTTCCCATATAATTCGGAAGTAGAGGCTTGGTAAATACGACAAGTACCCGTAAGATCATTTTGCCTTACCGCCTCTAGAATACGTAATACCCCGGTAGCATCCACATCAGCCGTGAACTCCGGTGAATCAAAAGAGACTTGCACATGGCTCTGCGCAGCGAGGTTATAAATCTCCGTAGGCTTTACCCTCTTCACCACCTGCGAGAGACTCGTGGAATCCCCTAGATCCGCATAGTGAAGATGGAAAGCGGGATGGCCTTCCAAATGCGCGATCCGTTCCCTGAAATCAACAGATGAGCGGCGAATGGTGCCATGTACATCATATCCTTTCTCCAAAAGGAATTCGGCCAAGAAGGAACCGTCTTGGCCGGTAATACCAGTAATTAATGCTACTTTTCTCATTTTATTTTCATGTTTATCTTTTCATATTCATAGATCTTGATAGTCCATTATACTGAAAGTTTATGTGAAGCAGTCCGCTTATTATCATTGTAATATTAATTCTTTCTTTTATTGTCTTGTATCCTTTTAATATATCGTAGATGATGTTCTTTCTCACTAATTGTCGAGAACCGATCCTTTATTTTCTTTGCAGGGACACCTCCCCAAATTTCACAGTCCGGAATGTCTTGTGTCACTACAGCTCCAGCCGCTATTACCACCCCTTTGCCGATAGTGATACCGCCCACGATTGTAGCACTATGCCCTATCCATACATCATCTTCAACAATCGTTATGCCATTGTACCCTCTTGAACTATTCCAGATAAGTTCACCCACAGTATCAAACTGATGATCATTTCTTCCGACAAAACAAACACGTCCGGCTATCAAGATATTATTTTTAAATACGACATCAGAAGCGATATTGCAATATTCTCCAAACTGGACGTTATGACCAATACTTATTTTCATGCCTCTGGCAAAAGTAGTGTGAGCCATAACTCTCACGAAACCATTGTATTTCACCCATGGATATTTCAAATGAAATAAATACCATGTTCGAACAATGTTCATTATGTAGCGTATGGCAAACGTTGTCATACCTGCCCCTTTCGGCATGTTATGATAATCTATTTTCACTTGTTTCGATTAATATTATAAAAAGCAGATACATAATTGTCAAAAGAGCATGGCATCAAGTTTGCCCTAGATAAAGGCTTATTGGAATATTTCCGACAGGCTTGCCTTATTATGTAAATGAATTCTGTTTCATTCATGGGATCAAATAACATTCCATTGCCTTTGGTCACAAAATCCGTGGCACCGATATACTTGCTTGCCACCACGGGACATCCGTAAACCAAAGACTCATTAATAACAGCGCCAAAGGGTTCATACCTACTCGGCAGAATAAAAAAATTGGCTATTTCATACCATGCATACAAACCGACATCGGTATGAAATCCGGCAAAAACCACTTTGTCTTTCAGCCCAAGTCGCTTTGCTTGTTGTTGCAAGCTTTCTGATAGTTCCCCCTCACCTACAATGACCAATCTATAATTTACGATTTGTGCTTTTGCAAACGCATTTAACAGCAAATCCAACCCTTTTGCTTTTACTAACCTACCTGTGTAAAGAATAACAGAAGTCCCTGCCAAACCATATTGTTGAATGTATTTTTGAAGGATAGGTTGAAACTGTGAGCGATAAGCCAACAATGTTTGAGGATTCTGTATATTAGGACATACCTCTATCCGCAATCGGGGGAATCTTCTTTGATACCATTGCTTCACAGCATCACCATAGACTATAATCCCATTGCTGTGGGTCAATACATAGCTCCTGGATTTAGCCTTCAATCCGGAAGATATTTCGGCCATTTTCAAGTTGTCAGATGTTGTCAGATAATAGTTGTAGTGAAATAGCCCCATTTGCTTATACAAGGCTACCAAAATACTTGTATAGGAATACTCATGGGAGAAAATGACATCGGGATCTATTTTTTTGATTAAATTGAAAATTCCCAGACGTACAGGCCTATTTCCAATCCTGAATCCTTTAGTCAAGAAAAGGACCTTAATATTCTCCAGTTTTTCCAGCAATTCTTTCCTGTTATAGGTGAATCCCTCACTGTCAGCATCCGTAAATGCGATGGTCATGTCATAATATTTACCCATCTCATTAAACACATCAATCCTCCATGGAGATAGGTACTGGTAAAAGACTAATGCTTTCAACTTATTCATCTTCCTATACAGTAATAATCAAAGCCCAAATGTTGAAGTTCTTCTGCGTCATAAATGTTCCGCCCATCAATGATGACCGGATTGTTCATCAATTTCAGTAATAGGCTCCAATTGGGTAGCCGGAACTGTTTCCACTCAGTCTGTATCAATAAAGCATCCACTTCCAAGACAGTATCATACATGTCTGCGGCATATTCCACACCCCCGCCCATACGACGACGGCATTCCTCCATTGCCACAGGATCATACACCCGTACTTTGCATCCTTCCCTCAGCAACCGATCAATAGTGACCAATGAAGTCGCCTCACGCATATCGTCTGTTTCCGGTTTGAAGGCAAGTCCCCAAACAGCAATCTTTTTCCCTTGCAAAGCCCCTTTATAATGCTTGAACAATTTATTGAAAAGTACACTCTTTTGCTTTTCATTCACAGACTCCACCGCATTTAGCACCTTCATTTCATATCCATGCTTCTCTGCGGTCTTTATCAAAGCTTTAACATCCTTCGGGAAACACGAACCGCCATAACCGCAACCCGGGTAAAGGAACTTGCTTCCGATACGGCTGTCCGAACCTATTCCCTTTCGCACCATATTCACATCAGCTCCCACCAATTCGCATAAATTGGCAATATCGTTCATGAAGCTGATACGGGTAGCCAGCATAGAGTTTGCTGCGTATTTTATCATTTCCGCACTGGGTATATCGGTAAATATTACCCGGAAATTGTTCAGCAGGAAAGGACGGTAAAGTTTACTCATCAACTCCTTGGCTCTTTTCGATTCCACTCCTACCACAACCCTGTCTGGCGACATGAAATCTTTGATGGCTGCTCCTTCTTTTAGAAATTCAGGATTGGAAGCTACATCAAAGGGAACATTCACACATCGTTTATCAAGCTCTGCCTGAATAACAGCCTTCACTTTTTGGGCAGTCCCTATAGGAACTGTTGATTTGGTGACAAGCAGGGTATATTTCTGAATATTCTCACCAAATTGTTTTGCCACTGCCAATACATATCGTAAATCGGCACTTCCGTCTTCATCGGGAGGTGTCCCCACGGCACAGAACACAATGTCCACATCATTCAAGACAGACGTTAGATGGGTCGTAAAGCTCAACCTTCCTTCACGAAAATTGCGCATCACCATTTCATCCAATCCGGGTTCGTAAATAGGAATCCGACCGTTCTGTAAGTTTTCTATTTTTTCTCGATTCACGTCCACGCAAGTGACATGAACACCCATTTCCGCAAAGCAGGTGCCAGAAACCAATCCGACATAACCTGTACCAACAATTGCTATATTCATAACTATCTTTTAACGTCTTTTCCTGCATGTCGCATATACCTGTGAAAAGAATCCTATGATTGTTTTTCTCAATCCCACAAGTCTCATCGTGAATATAAGCGGATGCTGAATTTTGTTCTCAAACTTCTTTAATTGTATATCTTCCATATTTAATATGACAGGAAGAGCCACTTTCAAGAAAGGGATACCATGATGTGTTGATCTAAATGGCAGTAAATGGATTCCCTTTGTGTCTCCCAAATATGACCGCTGCTCGATGTCCCATCTGGATTGATTGGAAAAGAAATAATAAATATTCATCATAGGCATAATAAATGGGACAATATCAAAATACTTCCTATAAGGACCATCCTTTAATCTAAAGATTAGCGGATTTGTCTTTTCATTACTCTTTGTTAATAGGGATGTCAATTCTACTTGAGGATTGAAAGCAAATACCCTTTCGACTTTGAGGATGGAACCATACAAAATGGCCGCATAACCACCTGCTGAACTGCCAGACATGATAGTACGGTATCCATCGGTTTCATTTTTCAGAAATTCGATTAGTCTTTCCGGAGAATCAATGCTTTGGTTGATACCGGACAAATACCACTGCTTGAATACATCACGAACAAAAATATGTTTATACGCTTTTTCTATCCTTAAATTATACCATTCAAAGAAGTTTTTCTCTACAATCCTTTTCCTGAAAATATCTTCAACGTTTGGATAATATAGATCATTGCTGCAAAAATAGACAGCACAATACGTTTTATCCTTACATTGTTCATTATACTCAATCAGATAGTTGTGTTGGGTATCATACACATTACGTACAATATCCGAATCTGTTTGAAAAACAAACATGGATTTATTTATTGTTTCCATAATTGCGGAAATAAAACTCTTATATGAATTGTAATAAAATGCTTGACGGCTGTCACAAATCCGATGTGCCTTTTTTCAAAAAGGAAAAAAGGTATCGGTTCTGCATACCCTAAGGGGGAATAAAGATTTTTTATCCGCCTAATGAACGGGATCTCTTTTCTTGCCCATGCAGGCAACTTTGGATTGCTCTCGCAAATGCCTAGATATCCAGTAGCAACATAATTCTTAAAGCCGGCTTTCCGTACCCTATATCCATAATCAATATCTCCAATGGCATGACGATAAGTCCAATCAAGATTGCCAACCTTTTTAAAAACACATTGTGGTATCAAAACGCAATTTCCATTAAACTTTTCACATTCCTGCAACTTTCCATTAGGAGTTATTTTTTGCGAACCATCATATCCGCTATACGTAGTAACGCCTTTTTCCCTTAACCTCATTGGTGCTACTATTACGGCCTGATGATTGCATTTTGCAGAATTATCTAACAAAGTAAACAACGCACCGTCAAATAAATAGCTATCATCATTCAACCATAGATAAAAATTATAATCTTGTTTGGCAGCTTCTTCCCATGCCCTATACATTCCTCTGTTCCAAAATAAGTTACCATCACCTTTGATAATATGAACTTTCGGGAATTGCCTTTTAATCGCTTCCGGTGTTCCGTCCGTACAACCGTCATCGGTTAGATAAATATCGAGGCGCAAATAATTTGGCAATACTTGTTTATAAAGATTTTCCAAACATCTCAATGTTTTATTCTTCCTGTCATGAACTGTCAGTAATACGGCTATGTTTGCCTCTATCTGTTCCATTTTAAGATCCTTGATATAACTTGAATATTTGCCTTACGTTTGTTGGCAGAAAAAACTTTCTCATAACCATTTCATATCCGTTCTTGATTATCATTTCCTTTTCACCGCTGTTTGTCCTTAGCTTTTTGATTGCTTTTACGATCTCAGTCGATTGCTCTGGTATCAATAAAGAGCACAACTGTTCTTTATTGAAATCCCGCAATCCGGGAACATCATATAATATTGCCGGAATTTTGCAAGCCAAGGCTTCTATAGTAGTTAAGGAGATGCCTTCATAGTGTGAAGTCATAAGATATACATCAGAAACAATAAGGAATTTTCTCACCTCTTTTTGATTTCCCATAAAACGAATTTTGTTCTCAACTCCAAGTTTTCTTGCCAAAGTTTTTTCTTCTTCGGTAGTATCTCCTTGTCCAAGGTGAAGATACATTAGATTATTTTTTTCTTTTAGCAAATCGGGAAGTGCTTTGATAATGTCATGATGCCGTTTATTAACACTACAACCTCCTACGGAAATTATAACAAAACTATCTTTTGAGATGCCAAGTTCTTTTCTAACAGCTTGCTTCTCTGCCTTATCAGCCGGAAAGAATCGTTTATTCCCAAACCAATTATAGATTTTTATCGTGTCATTATGATAATATAAACGTTCATTATCGTACACACTATCTGATATCGTTTGGAATTTACAACTCAACAAATTCTTTGCACTCCATCTTAACCATATATGGTAAAGGTATGAAATAGGTCTGGACTTAAAGCAACTATGAAAAGTGTAGACAGAACGTATTCCCGCCAGACATGCAACCAAAGCCATATCCCATTTCATATTCGATGCATGGGTATGAATGACATCTATTCCTTCTTTTTTCACCAACCGGACTATTTGTTGGCAATAACTCCATCTGGTAATCAATCCACTCGGACAAGGTAGATGATATACTTTGTAACCTGCATCTTTAAACATGTCGGCATATTTACCCAACCTTTCTGCCGAATTTATAACATACAATTCACACCCAAGGCTTCTAAATTCATCGGCTGCATCAACATACATGATCTCAGCCCCAGAAAATTTCAATTCGTATAAAACATGCAATATTTTCATCGCTTATAGAATTACAACTTTTTAGTTACTTTGTGGATCAACAATTATTCAATAAATATACTACAGCTTCATTTCATCATTCATAAAAGAAAAAATCTGATTCAGCTAACCACATTTCAGTCATCTTACTTTTTTTGAAGAAAGCTCTGATTTCCATCTCTTTCTGTGCGGAAAAAACACGCTGATCCCCTAATCGAACCACTTTACCAGGACTACCTGCTATAAGTATTCCATCATCATGGTAACCTAAAAAACTCTTATTCACAAAACTCCTACTTGCCACAATGGTATTGTCGGGAAGTTGAGTACCCCGCATAAGGGTAGTAGAATTTCCAATCCAGTTCCTATTCCCCACTTCGATAATTCCCACACAATCCTTTACCAAGCCGTCTTTCTGAAGTATATAATGAAAGTTCGTATCACAACAAACACAATCGAAAGCGAACTGGCTATACGCTCGAATAAATATCCGATTGTTACATAAGATTTTACATCCACCTGAAAAACAGACATTTTCTCCCAGTTGCAATATTCCATCATTGATGCGCAAAGTACAGCCTGAAGAGAATTGAACGTCACCTTCTAGTACCATCGTACCATTTATCATAAACAATAATGAGGGAGCTGGGGTTGGATAAAAATATTCATGATTCTTGGCAAACTTGACTATTCCAAAACGAGGAGAACAGAGAAGCTTTACCGAAGAATTACTTATGATTAATTGCGTTTTCCCATAAATGACAATCGGCAAATGAATAGCTTGCTTGAAAGGAAGCAACTTAAAGTTTACAACCAATGTCTTCCATACATGAAAATGATATTTTCTGTATGTCTTCATGATTAATCGAAGTAAAGCATACATAAATCACCAATAACAATTGTTTTCTACTTTATCGCTATGTACCGTACGATATGCGTCTGGACTAACCCATGCAGGATTAGAAAAATATTTCAAATAGCAATCTTCTGGAAGCCCCACATCAAGTGCAATTTGTGGATTTTTCCAACGAATACCCTTGATACCAAACATCAATTGCAAGCCACCGCCAAAATGAACGGCTTGTTTGCCTATTTTTTTCACATGTGCAGCCAAAGGAAATCCATAAGCTCCGCATCCTATCAGACAGATATCAAAATCCGCTTTTCCTATTTCCCGCTTCATCCATTCCAGTGCGTCAAACCAATCTTTGAAACCTTGGTTGTCGCCACCCAGACTTTGTACAGCCTTTACTGTCCTTAGCTCAAAGTCCGGCAAAACATCTTTATTGTCAAACAAATCAGAACGACGGGCGTATTGCGCTTCGATCAGTTCGGCAAACGGATGAATCACAACAACCTTCTTCCCTTTCAATACTCTTGACCAAGGTCGAGATGTTACGAATGGATCAAAGAAAGATAAGGGTATAAATAATGGATTGCACATATAAGGTCGGAGAATATGTAATCCTCTCTGTACGGTCTCAAAAGACCCACATATATCCAGCAAAGAAGCGTCTTGAAGCATCATTTCGCAAAACCGGGAAAGATGCTCAATGTCAGGAGGGAAGAATCCACTCCAATTTTGCATTTGGTTCATGACGTTCTTGTTCCACCACCAATCAGAGACATCACCTCTCAGATATTTTTTTAGAAGAGGTTTTCCTTGGCGAATGCTTAAGTAATTGAGAATGCAAGCCATTTCCGTAGCTCCGAAGCGTGCAATCATGCAAGGCCTCTTGGAATCAAGTAAAGTATAGATTGCATCCGAAGCTTTCAGAGGATCGGTTTCTTCAACTATGACGGCTGATTTCTGAAATCCAGTCATCTTGCCATAAATTTTACGCAAGCTCCTCCATAGCACTGTTTCTATGTACGTCATTTGTTTACCAATTTAAATATTGTGGATTAATTTTATTCAAATCACATTTATCACCCCATGTAGGATACCTTCTTAACCTCCAGCGAACTTTCGTCAGGTTTATGTAAAGAATAGCGACTCTTGGATAATGCGCTATCAAGCTGAGCTCAAAAGGATAAAACAACTTTTTGACATCAAAGGAAAGACGTTGTATAAAACGGAGCAACGCTTCGTTATCTTTAAGAGAAAGTCTCCTTTTAAAGTCATGAAACAAAAAATACCTAAGATAAATATTCAAAGATTCATTCCCTTTTTCACTTACCCGCAAGCTATCTTCCATACCGATATTGTAATACATCAATTTGGATTCTTCAGCTTGAGGCGTATTGGGGTTTTGAGTCGTTTGACCTGGCACATCCCCCCTATACTTATTTAAAGGAATACCACAATAAAAAACTGGCGCTATCAAAGCAACAGCTTGTATAAGAAGATAATCTTCGTGATAAATCATGTGTGGAATATACCTATGCGTCCGATTAAATACGCTTTTCTTTAAGACAGTTCCGCTTGTCTGCCCAAACAGAGAAACATTATGAAACAGATTAATTTCTCCTTGATAATTCTCAAATCCTTTTGGTATACAATAAATAGAGCGAGAAGCACCTTGAGCGATAAATGCACATAGAAACAATCCGCATCGGGGGTTGTTTTGAATATGTTTGGTCATGATTTTCAGATAATCGGGATGCCATTCGTCATCGCCATCAAGCAAGGCTACATATTCACAGCGAGCTTCTTCTACCCCCCTATTCCGAGCGACACTTACGCCTTGATTTTCTTGATGAAATATCCGTATCCGGTTGTCGTGAAAATGTTGCTGGATTATCCCCACTCCATTGTCAGTCGATCCGTCATCGACTATAATGACTTCAAAATCCTGATACTCCTGTTTGAAAACCGCACTCAAAGTATGCACAATCGTATGCGCTTTGTTGTACAAAGGAATGACAATAGAAATCATATTACTTTTATAATTTTGTTATTAATATACTTCGATCCGCGATTTAGCATGAATGCCGTTACTATGGATAGTGTATAACATACTATTATCAATGTACCTCCATAAGAATAATAGTTTTTCGATAAATAAATAAAAATACCATGTACAAGATATAATTCATAGGAAATTCCTCCTAAAAATTTAAGACTAGTCAAGTTTACAATTCCTAATACCTGAATCACCCATACCATCACTATGGGCAATGTGACGTTTAATGCGATGAGAGAAGCGATTTTCATTCCATCAGAGACAAATCTGAGATAAATGAATATAAAAACCAACAAAAACAATATTGATCCAACAAAAAATGAGATCAGTTTTTTCCGCACAAACGATTGAACACCCTGGCTCATACAGGCATATTCTATACCAATATTAAAGGACAAGACGGACGTATACCACCAATAACCCCAGCCCAACAATAAAATGCAAGCGATATAGGCAAAAGAGCCAATCCACATCCAATTCAACGCTTTTCTACCTTGCACTCCGCATATGGAAAAAACGGCATGAAAAAAGATGTATAAAATGAAAAGTGCATACATATACCATGAATTGGGCAAAGGAGGGTTGCCTAAAGTCATTTCGTAGCAAATATTCCATGCAGACAGATGTTCAAAACACATCCTTATACAGATAAAAATACAGGTCGCAATGAGTAAAGGCGGTAACAGTTTCAAAAACCTTTTTTTATAGAATGAGTCCAAGTAAATTTTCCCTTTCTTATGTAAAGAAGCCATCAAACCATATCCGCTTATGAAAAAGAACATGGATACGGCCCCTCCTCCGAAAAAGGTAAACTGACTGACAAGCATACGAAAAGACGGCGATAAGCCCGGAAAAGAAGTGACACCGGACAAATGATGCAAAACGATTAACAAAACCAATATGCCCCGCAGGGAAAGGGTTCGGTCTACATTGAACGGACTGAACAATATCTGTGTTTCATTCCACCGATGTCTGAAAACAGTTAATCCCGCAAGAATCACCAATGCAATATAACAAATGCAATATAAGTACATGAGTTTATTTATCTGTCACAGGTAATCGAAAATACTTCTATACACGATGTCGTTAGAAGAAGCCAACCAAATAGATGGTGTGCTGAAAAAGCGGAAAGCAAAGCACAGCGGAACAGTTATCAAATAATAGTCACATAAACTCCCCTTTGCCGTAAAGAAATAGGGAACCACTAACGGCATGAAAAAGAAACGGATGATGAAATAACGGGTCTGCATGAGCGGCATCGAGGTCATGAGCAGGCACATGGAAATCAAAATCAAGAACAAGTTGTTAATATAAAGTTCGCACTTTCGCCGTTCGCTATCAAAGAAAAACGCTTTGACATAAAGAATAACCGTAACCGCCAAGAACGGATATACCGCCGAAGGCTGTATAATATCTTTCAATGCATATGCATTTGAAGCGGTAGCTAACCGCTGGAATGCATAAAAGCTACTGGAGGAAAATATGGACAGGTTGGTAAACAGGATGTAAAGTAATCCAAATCCCAAGACGATGTAGATGTAAAAGCGAAAAGAAGCTTTCTTTCCTAAACGAATAAACAAGAATGGAATAAAAAAACCTGTCATAGTATGCGTGAAAAAAGAGATAACCAGCAAAGGATAAAGAATACGTCCGTTGGTGCATCTTTCAATAATGGCATACAGCATCATTGACATGGCGAACTGCTGGCGCAGCAAATTATTGCAGATGCCATTCACTTCTGTCACAAAAGCAAATAGGCACAAAGAAGCAACAAGGAAACGGGGGTCAGCTTGAATATAGTTCCAAAATTTATAAATGGCAGCAAATGTGAACATATAGGTCAAAGCAACAATGAAATTCGCATAAGAAAGGAAATCTCCGTCAAACAGATAATAGCCTATCAGATTAAATGCCTGCCAGACATATTCCTTTGTCGTGAAAAAAAGATAAGTGAGTGTGTCGGTTATTGCCGCATTATGAAAATTATAATAATAGTTCCCCGCCCAGTCACTCGGCTCTCCTAAATGGAATGACCGTGTAGACTGCAAACACCACATGAACAAGGTAAGAATAATGACCAAGTAGAATGCCATTGATTTTTCTTTTGAAACAAAAACAAAAAACAATGTTGACAGTACCCCCAAAAAAGGGTTAAGCAAAAAAATCAGAGCCAATGCTGCCTGAATTTTCCAAACTGCTTTATTGTCGGTTATTTTTATCTGACAGTCCATCAATGATACCTCCCAATAGTTCATGATTCCTTTTTATTTGTCTTTATCAAAATAAATAGGCTATACAAGATTCTCCTTTCTTCCTTTTGGCAGCAGATGCAATAGAATGAGACTGCAAATATTAACATGGTCAATGTCACCGAGAAGACCAAGGAAGATATGGAATTTACAGCAATCGCCATCATACACGGATATGCAATGACCAATGTGAGCAGGACGGATGCGGATACAGGTAGTATCGCTTTAAGGATAAAATAGCGAGCCGGTATGTTACAATCAGTTCTTGCGCAATACAAAGCTATGGAATAAGTCATTATCGCACCAAAAAGCAATGCGATTATATACATGAAATAAGGTTGAAAACCCATATGGAAAACTATATATATAAGAGGTAGCTGAATGATATTGGTAAAACTGCTTAATATCTTAAAACGCCTGATACGACCAGTGGCTTCTATTGCCCTTGGAACGGTTACACACAAAATGTCGACAAAGGTCTTCAACAACTGAAAACGGATAAACACCACAGTCCACTCTGGAACTTCTTTTAGCCATATTTTTAAGATGTAGGGTGCCTCCAGAAATACAGGAATCGCAATTATCGAAAATAGTGCAGATGAGAATTTGGATCCATAAATTACAGATTTCAAAAACAGATTCCCATCATGGGCACCTGCACTCTTTCCAATTACCGGATTCAAAGCTTTAGTCATACCCGATGATAAAGCTTGTAGCTGCCCGTTCAGTTGAGTCGTGATACCCTGTGCCGCATTCAGAAGCGTTCCAAAAAAGTGGTTCAAAAGAACGCTTTGTCCCTGTATACTAATGATTACAATCATTGTATTCAACAGATTCCATCCGAAAAAACTTGCCATTTCTTTCATCGTATCCCGATCGAAATAATGTTGTATGGACAAGGTACATTCAGCATAATGTTTATGGCAATATAATAGCATGATAGAAAGAGTGATAAACGGAATACATGCCATCAATACCCCATAAACTATCAGCCTGTCATGCGATGCATATACACAGGCAAATGCCACAAACAGTTTTAAGACAGATTCCAGAATACCTACAAAAGCATAATAGCGCATATTCTCACGGGAATTAAGTACCGCATCGTATGGAACAGTCATGACCGTAAACATCGTACTAGCCACTAATCCCCCATAAACTATTTGGGCGGCATGAGCTCTTTCCATGGGTATGTTCAGAATCCCGTTAAAAAAAATATATCCATTGATTATCAATGCTATTCCCGCAACAATTGCCACAATGAAATGTAACAGGATACTAACATTGAATATTACCGTTTTCTTCTCATAGTTTCCGGAACCTTCGGTGTAGGACATAAAGCGTTGTGTGGCACTTGCCATGGATATATTTAGGAATCCCAACATCGCAATGGTGCCCCCAACGATATTAAATACGCCAAAATCCGAAGCCCCCAACGCCTGAAGAATGATACGGGTGGTGTACAAAGAGATGAACATAGTGATGCCCATCCTAACATACAGATAACCGGTATTCCTAATTACACGTGCGACCGTTGTCGACATAGTATCTATTACTTTCCTGTTATATATTCAAAACCTTTATCTGATCGTATTGCCAGTCATTGCAACGAACCTCATCTACAAAGCGCTATGGTATGCAATAATCAATTCTCATCTGTATAGTAATTATAAGAATGATATCCATATTTATAACCATAGTGTCCACCCCCCATGTCAGTCCCGTTAAGAACAAGCGACATGTTTTTATATGTATTTTTACGATAGATTTTTTCCAGTTCCGGCAACATGGCGCGATCCAGAAAACCTGCCCGAACTATAAAAATAGTGTAGTCGGCATATTGTCCAATGATCTGAGAATCCGCCATGATGTTGACAGGGGGACAATCAATGAAAATATAATCGTACCGAGTACGCACCTCCGCCAGCAGTTGTCCAAAACGGGCGTTGAGAAGTAATTCGGTCGGGTTCGGCGGAATGGTACCTACCGGAAGGACATGTAGATTATCGGACAAAAACCGTTTCCCATTCTCATCAGTGTATTCTGAGTCAGCATCCAGTTCTATTTTCGAAATGAAAAGTTTCTCGATGTCATTGAATTCACCAGCCAGATAATCACTCAACCCTTTTTTGTGAAAGTGAATAAACTTGGATATGGCATTCCTACGCAAATCGCCATCAATAATCAAGACTTTACTTCCTTTGACAGCCAGACTAATTGCGGTATTTATTGTAAGAAATGTTTTTCCAGAACCTTGAACGAAAGAAGTCAGTATAATTATTCTTGATTTTTGTTCCTTATTCACAATAAATTCCAGATTAGTCCGCAATACACGGAAAGCCTCATTCATGATGTCGCGTTTTCCATTCTCAACAAGTATGGCTGGAGAGTCCCAATCTGTTTTCTTTCCGTGAAAGTAATTTTTTCTTCTCTTTTTGGAATTCCACTGCGGAATTTCTCCGAGGAACGGTAAGGAAAGTTCCACCACATCCTTTTTATCACGTACTTTCGTATCTAAACTCTTCTTGATGAGAAGAATGGTTGCTGGTATCAATAAAGAGAGGACAAATGCGAACAGAACAATTTTTCTCTTTTGTGGCTCTACAGGAATATCATTTCCATAAGGAGGTGTTATGACACGTGTATTGTTGGTGATGAATGCCTGTGCCAGTTCGTTTTCCTCCCGCTTTTGAAGTAAAAACAGGTAGAGAGATTCCTTCACTTTCTGTTGCCGTTCAATAGATAGCAGGAACTTAGCTTGGCTTGGATTTGCCGCAAGATGTGCCGTAACCTGACTTTTGTCTTTTTGAAGGCTTCCTATCTGCATCTCAAGTTTGTGGTATTGGTTATCTATGGAAGCGATGATGGCTTTACGTAATTCAGCCAGAACTTCGTCCATATCCATAACCAGCGGATTCACTGTGCTACTATTGGCCATCAATCCATTACGTTGCAGTAATTTCCCATTATATTCCGATATTTGATTTTCGATACTCATATTCTCAATGCCGGAGTTGACAGGTAACAATTTCTCCTTGTTGGCATTGTCCAACAGATAATTCCGAACATAGCGAGTCATATATAATTGGTTGTTCAACGATAAGAGTTGTGCGTCAGCAGCACTGTTCTGTGATATGTATAAGTCAGAAGCTGCCTGTACATCCGGAAGCAAGTTCTCACTTTTATAAGAAGATATGTTTTCATCCACGCTTCCCAACTCACGTTCTATTATATTAATACGCTCGTTGATAAACATGGAGGTGGCCACCATTATCTGATTTTTGTCTTTCATCCAATTCTCGTTATAAACAGCTACTAACATGTTGAGTATTTCTTCTATTCTAGATATGCTGGTATCTTTGAAAATCAATTCCACAATAGAGCTTTTTTCATTGTACTGCGTGACGGTAAGTTTGTTGTTGAAATTTCTTATCGTAGATAACAGGGGATCTATCGTAACATGCAGGACATATTCGTTATCGGCCGTATATATGGGCGTAGGCTCAATGAGCAATCGTCCCAATGGAGATGCTATCGTATCAGAAAGAGTGGCACTGATGTCGGAAGGAAGTGAAATCGCATCCCCTTTCCAGATAAAATCTGATAACTTAACTTTGTTGCCTTGGAGGTGCATAGTAAACTCTCCGGACTCGTTACCCTGCCAATCGGGCATGGATACCAAGACGGGTAAGAAAGGACCATATAGTTCCTTACCATGAAACCTTCCCGGAATGGCATAATGAATGTATAGATTCAACCGCTTCACAACTTCGGTCATAATGGAAGGAGATTGCAGGGCAACTATTTCGTCCAAGACATTCGATTTAGGCTGGATGATACCTAAATCTTCAAAAGATTCGAAATTCGAGGGAAGCGATTTGCCTTGCATGTCACTTTGAATTTGTATCGTCATGGTACGACTAAAAACAGATGGGGATCTTAGTACATATACTACTCCCATACTAGTAATCAACAATATGGAAACCACAAACCATTTCCAATTTAAGATACAAAGAGAAATAAAATCTTTTATTCTAATAAAGTCTATTCTATCTTCTTTAGGAATTTCCATAAAATACGAATTATAAAAAGATTGATATTAATGAGGCAATAAGTGAGGTCACAGAAATCCAGAAAGATGTACTCCGAATCGTATTGCCATTGACCGTGGATTGATTGGCACGGACATTACCCGGTTCCACATAAACAATGTCATTCTGTTGCAAATAGTAAGCTGGGGATGAAAACAGATCCTCTGCGGAACATAAATTTACGCTATAAGAATACCGTGTGCCGCCATTCTCTCGTAATACAAATACTTTGTCCCGTTTGCCATAGATGGTCAAGTCTCCGGCCATACCGATAGCATCAAGCAGTGTGACCTTGTCCCGGTCTATGCTATAGCGCCCCGGCGTTTTCACTTCACCCAGAACCGAGATGCAAAGATTGGCGAACTCGACTGTTACCACAGGGTCTTTTAACAATTCGCGGGAAATCAACTCCTCTTTTATCAATGAGGCGATTTCTTTCCTTGTTTTTCCGTTTACATTTATTGCCCCCAATACCGGAAATTCTATATACCCCTCCAAATCAACCGTATATGAAAGAATACCGGAATTATTACTTGTCGTGCCAATAGCTTTAGCCGTGATTGCCAAATTGAATAATTCAGCCAACTGAGGTTCCCTGCTGTTTATCAGAATCGTTATCTTATCGCCGGGGAGCACTTTGATATAGTGGGGAGAGAGTGAAGTGAAAAGTTCACTCTCTCCGGGTTTCAAATCTTGAAAATAGGCTATTCTTTTACTTGAAGAACAAGAAGCTAAAAAGCACAAGAATGTCAATACAAGCAGGTACTTGTCTAATTTCCGGTAAAATACTTTCATAAAATCAATTGGGTTAAGGATTATCATTCCTTTTCGTTAGTTTCATTATCGTTTTCTCTGAAGAAACAGTTGTTATTATATACTCCCGTTTTTCGTTTTCGTTCGATTTCCCTTAGTAGCAATTCTGGCAGAGTAAATAGAATCATTCCACACCGCTTCAATTGCTTCTTGGGTTCTCTGAATATTCTGTACACGAACTCCAAGTGCCATTTGATGATCCACTTTGGAGCACGCCTTGCTTCCACGCCACTATAGAATTTAAAAACAGCCCCAACCGCAATCATGACCCCTCGTTTCAAATGGGGCTTTAATCTATCCATAAAATATTCTTGTTTAGGAGCTCCCAAAGCTATCCAAATAATATCAGCCTCGTCAGTTTCTATTTCTTTGGCTATGTTGGCATAATCAAATTCCTCTACCGACATATAAGGAAGTTCCAAGAAGGTCATATCAGCCACATCCGGGTTTTCTTTTGACAAATTGCTCTGCAACCCTCTCAATATGGCTCGTGATGTTCCCAAGAAGATCATCCTGTACTTCCTGCTATGAATGATGTCCATAAAGATTTGGCTTCCGCAATATTGCTCATAACGCTTTCCGTAAATCCAATGGATATACAACGGGACGTAACTGCTGTCACAAATGGAGAACATCCCACCATTGACTGTTCTCAGATAGTCAGACTTCCTGTTCGCTGTGCCCAACACTACACCATCTACTACACAGATATAGTCAGAACCTAATTTTTCCAGCTGCCGTGCTATAGAAGTATGAACCCGTTGTTTGTCAAACTCGTAGTGGATATTAAAGAATGTATTCATAATAACATAATGAATAGGTTTATTGTACAATCAATAAGTAAACTTAATCAGTCAGAAGAAATTATTTTTTTAATATTTCCTCATAATGCCTTACTAACTTTTTTGCTTTTGCTTCCCATGTTAGCTCTTGTCTCTTTTCTAACATTCTGGTTGATATGTCATTCAAGACAGCTCGGTTTTGATATAATAGTGAAAGTTCATGAGCAAAATCTTGAACTGATTTATAAGGATTAGATAATTCAACTGTAATACCTGCAAAATCTTTTACTATAGGACCAAAACCGCAAGTGTTAAAACACAGTATCGGCAATCCTACCGTTATGGCTTCAAGCACCACCGTGGATGTAGCTTCCATGATTGAAGTAAAAAACATCAAATCAGATGAAGCCATCATCTTCAGAATTTTATCATGAGACACATTCCCATGCCAGTGGCATTTCGAGGCTATTCCACAAATTTCGGCCATACGTTTCATTTCATTCACGGCATCATCGTTCCCTGTACCACAAATATGCAGTTCCACATTCCGCTGATTCATGGCTGTTATTGATTTAATCGCTATTGGAAGTTGTTTGCGAAAGTCAAATTTTCCTATCCATATAATTTTAAAAGGCTCGTCAGATTTACTTGTTTTTCTCCGAAAAGTAGAATTGGAGTCAATTCCAGTTTCATTGATTAGTAAACTGTTTTTCTGATAGTGATTCGATAGGATATCACTGACACTTTTTACAGCGGAAATTAATATATCCGCTTTTTGAATGGCTGCATGAACCCTTGACGAATATAAGTATTGATATTGGTTAATTATATTTTTAAGATAATTAAACAACCTCTGCTTCATTGGAACTCCTAGCAGATATTCCATTGGCATCAATTCCATCCCTCCGATGGGTCCCCAAACAAAAGGAACTTCTTTGATCTTCCACAAATAACCTGGTTCACGAAATCCAATCATATTCAGTTGATGAAGAATATCTATTCGGTTATTTTTTATAATTTGTTTCGCTATTTTCAACGTTTGTTTTTGCCAGTTCCGATAATACCAGTAAAACCTCCAGTCACCTTGGTTCCAACACATCTTTCTCACTTTAGTGGGAAGTGGATTGTAATAAAAATGAAGATGATCCTTTTGAGAAAGTGACATCATAGCCTCCTCTATGTTATCCCGAAATTCACCCTCAGTTATCACATACACATTGCAGTATCTGGCGATGTTGACAACCCAATTCCACCCCATTCCTTGTTCGCTGCCCCAATAAGGATTGACAGCATAGGCATTTACAAGAACATTTATCATTTTCGTTTAGTGCTCAAATTAGAGTATACACCAATGTATAGGCACTTTTATAGTACCTATCTAGTGTTATGTTAAAAATTAAACGTCAGATAATCCCAAGTCTACTTATCTTGTAACTTCACTGTACTGATTATACTATGATTGAGCCCTAATTTGACTACCAACCACTCATCTCACACTCAGCCAATCTTTGTGCATGACTCAGTGACAAACTTCTTATACCTTTATATATAGATATGTATTCCACCTCCGGATCTTCTTCTCCAAAGATAGAACGTAGATTGGCGATAGTTACCAGCATATCTTTTGCCGCACCCTCCAGTTGAAACCAATTTAAAGTTCCGGGGGGATCGAAAACTTGGGAAACATTATAATAATCATTAAGAGACATGGAGATATTTTGGGCATCATCCCAACCCTGTGTCGATTCGCAATAGTTACCTCCAATTTCCAAATCACTCTCTTCAACCTTAACTAGTACAGCATTACTTGCCGAAGCCAACTGCATGATTTGACGAATCAAATCCTCATTATCTGTTTGGAACCGGATCTGTATGGTTACATCCGCAGTTCGAGAAGGACTATTGGCTCGCTGCCGGGTAAGACAAGCTTGTCGTAACCGAGCTTCCTCTGTTTTACGCTCAGCCTTTACATCACAATCGTCCAGCATTTTCCGCACATGGAAGGTCACGGAATGGGGCTTGGCTGTTTTTTCCATACAAGTGAAAGGCAGTAAAACCGTAATAAATTTTTCACTAACGGCCTTGACCGCATCTATGTCACACGACACGTACATCGCCCGAATGGCTTTTATCGCTAAATCGGCATTATGATTACATGTCTCCAACAATTTTATATATTTCTTCGCTTTCTCCATACCGTGGAAATGCCATGCCAACTCCAACACATTGTCCGGTTCTTCGGGATAATGACGGTGAAGTGATTTTTTATATTCTTCTTTATTCATTGTATATTATATGGAGAGAATTACCCCTTGATTGTTTTTGAAGTGTTTAGATATTTTTTGCAGATATTCCACGCTTTGTCACAAACTATATAGTTTCGCAATATCATCCGGATGTAAAAGCAATGAACAGTTTTCACCTAAAACTCTTTTTTAATATGAACAACACGAATTTCCGAATCCGCCCGTACTCCAAAAGGGAGTTGGCGAGGCTCTATTTTCCGGATACGGTCAACGAGGAATCTGCCATCGCAAACCTCCGCAACTTAATGAAGCATAACCCCCACCTGATCGCCGAATTGAAAGGAGCGTACTATAAGACTTATAACAAGACGTTTACACCTAGGCAAATAGGCATCATCGTACAGTATCTCGGTGAACCGTAAGCAGGGACTGAAGCCATTAGTTATTCACTTCCCGAGCCGCTAGTTATTCACTAGGTATAGCCGTTAGTTATTCACTTGACAAGCCATTAGTTATTCACTTCGGAAATGCCTTAAACGAAACAACCGGAATGAAACCGAAAGCATCGGAAAGTGAGGTTTTCGACTTCCTTACTTTTGTATCAGTCAATGACATTGATAAAAATAACAGAGTATTCACTATTAAAATTTTAACATTATGGCACAGCCTTTTTATGCTAGAAAAATCGATTTGAACATTGGCCCTCGTAAGGGAGAAACTGTTTACAGTGCTCAAGCTTATTATTATGGTACAATCACTACCAAGCAGGTGGCTACCCAGATCGCACAAGAGTCGGCCTTGACACCAGCCGACGTGATCGGGGTCATCGAACGTCTCGCTTATTTCTGCCAAACCCACATGGCGCTTGGTTACAAGATCAAGCTGGACGGATTGGGCATCTTCTACAACGAGTTGCTCACCGAGAAAAGCGTAAGCACACCCAAGGAGGTGACAGCCAAGCTGGTGAAAAGTATCCGACCGGCGTTTAACGCCGAGTATACGATCCTTAACGGGACGTTCCGTTATGCGCTCCTGCCCGAGAAAACCAATTTGGTGAGAATCGACTTTAAGGGTGGGGTACCTATCGTAACTCCCGAGGAAGGGGATTCCGAAAGCCCCGGTGAGATCTGATTTTCATAAACTATACATTATTTACCTCAAAATTTGAACAGACATGAGCAAATCAAGTAAAATCGATTGGAAGAAAATAGTCCAAGCTATCGTACAGGCTATTATCGCAGCCTTAACGGCATTAGGTGTATCTTCCTGTGTTTCTCACTTCTAAATTCTAGTGACAATGACGCAAGAAACATTTCCCATGATTGTCGGCGGAGAAGAGACGCTCAACGAGCGTACCCTGCTGACGCAAGTGGAAAGCGGATTAATGATGAATGGGGCGGACTCTGTCCGCTTCATCGTCATACATTGTTCCGCTACCCAAAGTGACCGTGACTATACGGTGGAACAGCTTCTCCGTGACCATAAGGTACGGGGATTCCGTACCATCGGCTATCATTTCTATATCCGCAGGAGTGGAATCGTGACACAGCATCGCCGACTGCTGGAAGTAGGTGCCCATGTCCGTGGACTCAATCGTTGCAGCATAGGTATTTGTTATGAAGGCGGATTGGATGAAAGCGGCAAAACCGCCGATACCCGTACCCCGGAACAGAAGGAGCAATTGAGGGAACTCCTGTGGAAACTCCACACGCTCTTTCCTCATGCGCTTATCGTGGGGCATCGTGACTTGCCCGGCGTAAAGAAAGCTTGTCCCTGCTTCTCGTGCGATGAATATCGTTACTTGTTCCATTAACTATCCCGGGAAATGTGTCGCTATGATGCCTTGCAACATTCGAGAGACATTTCCCGATATTCTTTTCTTCATAACACTTTCTTTCCAAAGCTTAAGGCTATGAATATCAGTTCCACAGAGTTGATAATAGCCGTTTTTCAGTAGCCACTCCTCCTTACCTCGAACCTCCGGACCATATGCACCAATCAAGGAAAGGAGATTCAATTGGAACCTCACGTTCATACCTTTCAATCGCCAATAATCTTTCTCATTCATATAGGTATATCGTTCGGGATGCGCCAGTACAGGTATATAGCCTTTTGCCTTGATCCGAAGCAGAATATTATTTAATCCCATCGGAGGATTAAAATAGGAAGTCTCCACTAGCAAATGTTTTTGAGCCTTGCCAATCGGCAACAAGTCTTCCGAGGCCAGTCGCTCCTCAAATAAGTTATCCAACATGTATTCCGCAGCTAAATGGAGAGCTATACCTCCGGAATAATATTGAAGAAGAAGCTGGAAACGTTCTCTCAATTTCTCGCTCGTGTTGGGAATGTCTTCCATGACATGGGGAGTAAGCCAAATAGATTTAACTCCTAGTTTCTCCAAACAATCCAACGTATCCAAAGATTCACCCAACGTCTGTATACCATCATCCACCCCGGGTAATATATGTGAATGGTAATCAGTAAATCCCTCCAAAATACCGCTTCCCACAAGACTGGTCTGCTTTTTGAAAAACCACATCCTATTTATTCCTCTTTCGTATATCCAGCGTAGCCGTAATGGTAGCCATATTTGTAGCCATAACGGTTACGAATAATGAGAACTCTTATTGATATAAAATTAATTGATTTCATTGATGCTACTTTTTTCCTTGTAAAGGATGATACACCGGTTGATGATAAGATGTATCAATGCCCACAACAACATATTTAGTACCAATAACCAAGTAAGATTTAAAACCGGGGACAGCAGGATATTCATCCCTATGAAAAAGAAGGAGATTAACAGGACCGTCACCAATACCGTACGGACACGCATACCAGTCCGCAACAACTTATGATGGATGTGATTCTTATCCGGTAAGAAGGGATTCCTGCCTTTACGTAATCGATGCAACACCACACGGAAGACATCAAGAAGAGGAACCAAGAGCGTCGAGAATGCTATAACCATATAAGGGTTTGTCCGGACCTCCCCATCTGAATGTACGACACTTAGTTGTATTACCAAGAAGCTGAGGATATAACCGATCGTCAAGCTTCCTGTATCCCCCATGAAAAGTTTGTGCCCACGCTGAGCGTTGCCAAAAACGTTATAGAACCAGAAAGGTATCAATATACCTAACGTAGCTAACGCCAACAATGCATAAAAATAAGATCCGTTAGATATACAGATAGCCGCCAATACGGTAAGCGCGATACAACTCAAGCCGGAAGCCAAGCCGTCTATACCGTCAATCAGGTTAATAGCGTTGGTTATATAAACGACTATCAAAACCGTCAAAGGAATACCCACCCACGAAGGAAGCATATAAATTCCGAACAAACCGCCTAACGAGTTAATCCATGCCCCCGGCAACACCAATAGGATCGCCGTAAAAACCTGAACAACAAATTTGTAACGATAACCGACACCCACCAGATCATCTGCCACACCAATGAGATAAAGTAGCATACAACCACTGACCCAAAACAGTAACTCCAACAAACTTCGATCGGTTAGCAAACGAGCTATCGGAATCCCAACGCAATGGAACAGACCGATTATCAAACAGAGCGACACGAGTATCGCCGGGAAGAAAGAGATACCTCCCAAGCGGGGAACAGGTATGGAATGCACCTTACGCTCGTCGGGCTGATCAAACAATCGTTTCTTATAGGAGATCAACAAGATATTGGGGATAAGTATCAATCCCTGTAAAATGGATATCAAAAAACCACCTGATAAAAAAAGACCGGTCTCTATTATCGTTCTCATATTTTTTGAATAAAGCTTTGTGGGATATAGGAGGTCGCTACGGCACAGACCCCCTGAATGGCGACAACCAAACGGCTGTTTTTCTTGATCCTGCAGATATATCCTTCCGCCCCCTTGAATTTCCCGTCAATCACTCTCACACGTTCTCCCCGACAAAACTTGGTACTGTCAGCCCCCAAATATTCCATTCCTTTCTCGCCGGATGACGTGACCAACATGAAAATATTCATCTCCCGGTCCGGAATGATAAGTGGCACCTTTTTCAATTCCTTATCTCTTGTATACAGGATCACCTTGTCCGTGAATTGCCTCTGTATCTCCATCGCACGCAATGTCGTAGAATGAAAGAACAGGATTGAACTGATAATTGGTTTACGTATGATCTTTCTTACTCCATTCCGCATGACCACCGCATACTCACAAGGGAAATAGCAATCGATATCATCCTTCTTGAGGGATTCCTCGATCTCAAAAACTTTGTTATAAAATACTTTTAGCGCAAACCAATGGTTGCCGTCAAGTGTTATTGTTTTCAATGAATTATACCGTTTTTATTCATGTACAAAGAGGATATACCTTCCATTCCTGTATTTCCTTATTTTTTGATTAAAGGATATACAGCAATCAAGGTTAATCCGGCTATTTTTATATAAAATTCCGAAATGAGGACCATTCCTGACTACAGTGAATGGGAAACCCTAACCCTATATTTCTACCGTTTCTTGGTAAGAAACAGTACAAATAGTTATTTATCTTATTATCAAATATATAATATATATATAAACTACTTTTTTACTCGGTTTACTCAATTTGATACTCGAAAAAAGATAAGGTTGTTGTCGAAAAAAGTATACACTCTCATTTTCCAGACCAGACAAAGAATAATAGAGAAGAAAACAATTAACGTATTTATATACGCTATTTGTTAACGAGTTACATCAACAGAGGATACAATTTATATCCAAAAATCCCCCCTTTATTTTTTTGTTTTGCAGATTATAATTACATTTGCGACGTATTTCTAAGATTTCTTACCAAGAGACAGTAGAATTTAGATCTTTTAAAATCCCATTATTCGCATTGTCTATCAACGAGTTATCCAAAGAGTCCAAATAAATAAGAGTTGTTTTCTCGGAGGTATGTCCCATTCCTGCGCTGATAACCGCAACAGGGATATTATGATTGCGTGCAGCGGTAGCCCAACTATGGCGGGGAGTGTATGAAGATAGAGGCAATGTCTCACCGATTAACTTCCCCAATCGCTTTAATTTCTGATTATGGTAATTCAATCCCGTTTGGTATTGCAAATAAGCCCGATCCGGATTTTCATCGGTAATGATTGGAAATACATAGGGAGTTTTCGAAGAGTCCGATAGATATCGTCTCAAGATCGCCTCTATACAAGGTTCAATACGCAACGTCAGGTTTTGACCGGTCTTATGGCGACAGTAAGTAATTACCCCTTTACCTATATTTTCTTTTTTCAAATAAGCCATATCCACAAACGCCATCCCTCGAGTACTATAGCTGAATACAAACAAATCCCGGGAGAGAGCCAAAGCCGATGAATAAGACAGGTCAAGTCTCTGCAATTTCAAAATGGTCTTTTCACTAACGGCACGTTTCGATGTCTTGGCGATCCCGGTATATACCTCATGAAAAGGAAAAGCTTGCTCCACAAGTTGCTCTTGTACAGCTTTATTATAAGCGGCACGCAAGATTCTCATATAAAATGAGCTACTATTCTTACTCACTCTCCTTCCCCATAGCCATTTCTCATATTTGCAAGCCGTATCGGAGTCTAATGCGGTGAGAGGTATATCACAATTCTCTAAAAAAGAGGAAAAGCTGTTCAATGTTCGTAAATAATTACGGGAAGTACTGAATTGACCGCTATCATGAAGGAGTCCAATCTCTTTTCTCAAATAGTCCAACATTCCGGTTTCAGTTTTTGGAGATCGAAATCTCCCGATCACATCGGACAAGGTGTATTCATTCCCTACAGCATCTAATTCCCGAATGATTTTCCGGATCGCAGCTAAGTCCGCATTTATTCGTTTCTGATAAGAAAAAATAGTTTTTTCATTGTCAGGCGTAACAACCAACTCTCGTTTCTCCCCATTCCACCAATGAGGAAATATCCGCATATCGGTAGTTATTTGCCTATTCTCCTGTCTGTGACAAAGTTGGTAACAGACAACACCCGCTTTGCCTCTCACCGTCGATGGACGAAACTTTACTTTTATTGTAGCCATACTTTTTTAAGCCAATTTTACACTAGCCAACCCGAAATGTCAATAGGTAGACAATAATAATTATCATAGAAAATCTATCATAATGTCCTCATTCAGGAGCTATTTAAAACATATGACTCACCCAAAAAGTTGTTTATAGGAGATATCTATCAGATTTTGCTAAAAAGATTGAATTTATGAAAAGAATAGTCTGCAACTAACACTTAATTATTTCGACGATATTCGGTTGGAGTGACCCCATAGCTTTGTTTAAAAGCCGTACTAAAATAACGAGCGCTGGAAAAACCGACACGGTCCGCTACTTCCTGAATACTGATATCCTTATGAGATGAAAGCAACCGAGAAGCCTCGACCATACGAAACCGAATCACATAATCACCAACCGAGACATCCGACAAATGACTGAACTTGCTATAAAGCGTCGTTCTACTCATCGCCATCGCAGAGGCGATAAAAGGCACATTCAAATCCGGATTACTCAAGTTCTCCCGAAGCAACGTATTCAATTTACACATGAATTGTTCGTCCGCATTGCTTGTCGCATCCTCTTTTGGAGAGAATAGACAACCGGACTCACGATAACGCACACGAAGTAGGTCTCGCTGTCTCAATATATTCCGTAGAATCACCAACAAGGAATCTATATCAAACGGCTTCGCCAAATAGATATCCGCCCCTGATTTATACCCCTCTACCGAACTTGCTTGATCCACCCTAGCGGTCAATAGAACCACAGGAATATGGCTAACCGCTACGTCGTTCTTGATTCGGTAACACAGCTCAAAACCATCAGTCCGAGGCATCATGACATCACTGATTACAATATCCGGCTGACATTGCCTCAAGATTTCCCAAGCCTCTTCCCCGTCTCCGGCTACAAAAACCTCCTTAAACTCTGCCTGCAAGACACCGAGTAAGTAGTTACGCAGCTCTATCTCATCTTCAACCACCAACAATGTATATTTAGCAAGCTCCGTATCTACCTGTACTCCGCACACATCTGTTTCCGGCATGTCAGTGCCCTTCACGCTTAAATCGATAACCCTATCCGGTTCCGCGGCAACAAACGCTTGCGTGAAAGGAAGGTCGAAATAGAAAGTGGCACCTCCATCCTCATTATTGTAAGCACCTATACTTCCGCCATGCAACTCTATAAGTTTCCGGGCATAAGCCAACCCGATCCCACTCCCTTTACGGTCGTGTTCACCTTGGTAAAAACAGGTAAAAAGACGGTTTATATCCACATGTCTCAATCCGATCCCCTGGTCCGCAAGGAAAACCCGCACATTCTTATCCATACGCTCCGTACCAATGACTAATGAGGTATCCGGATCGCTGAATTTCATCGCATTTATCAATAAATTAGATAAAACGACACGGCATTTGGAAGTATCAAAGGGTACTTTCTCTACTGAAGCATCCAACTGGAACCGCACAGAAATCCTACGGGCTTCGAATTCCATGATAAAATCATCCGTTACCGATCGTATCCAATCGTTAAGATCGTAAAAACGAATATCCATAACATCGCCGTTCGTATCAGACTTCTGGGCATCGAGCACCATATCGACGATCTCCCGCATCCGGCAAGTTTGCAACAACAAACCATCCAATTGCCGGGATACATCTTTATCCGTCACCTTTCCGGATTTCAGCAAACGTTTGAGCGGAGCATAGATCAAAGTAAGCGGCGTACGTAATTCATGGCTGATGTTCACCATGAAACGGACTTTTTCCTCATAAAACTTTCGTTCATGTTCTTTCATGGCCCAAGCAAGTTTCCGTTCTTTGCGTCGCATAACAGACCAGATCATCCCTCCAATTGTCGCAAACACAATCACCCCCATCGCAATCAGGAACCAAGCGCATCTCCACAAAGGAGGCTCCACATCTACTGCCAATAATCTCAAAGGAACACTCCAGTCTCCATTCTTCTTGCTATAGGAAACCCATAATTCATAGTTGCCCGGAGAAAGCGCCGGAAATGTAAATGCATGGCTTGAAGTCTCCAACAACTCCTCACGGTCTCCCTTGATGTAAAAACGGAATAATTTCTTCCGCATCAAATCCTTCTCTTTCACGATAACACTTAACCCAAAAGAAACATAATCCCACGGAATGGAAATAGCCTGTTCCCCGGATATACCATCGGGATGAATCGGAGCCCCATCTAAAGCCAAATTAATCATGCTTACAGAAAAATCCTCTTCCTCATGAATGTCATAGTCGGGCCGTATCCTAACCAGCCCTTCCACCCCAGAAATATAAATATTACCGGAAGAAGCCTCAAAAGCAGGTTCCGGAAGAAACTCACGTGTAAAGACACCGTCAGATTCCCCAAAAACGATTACACGCTTCTCATCCGGTACATACGCATACAACCCTTCATGAGTACTTATCCAAAGGCGATCAGAACGATCAAACGCAAGAGACGTTACCCCAATAAAACGATCCTGATCAACCGTGTCCAATCTTTCCGAGAGACGGTCATAAACATATAGACCGGAAGATGTCCCCAACCAAAAACGGTTATCTTTATCTTGTTTTACCGCAAGTATCGTACCGATATCCTCATTCCTCACAAATAACGGACGTAGTTGCTTATGCGGGATATCCAACACATACAAAGCTGCGGAAGAACTTATGTAACAAGAATCGCCTTGTATGAAACGGGGTGCAAGCAAACTTTGCGGTAACAGATCTTCCGGTAAAGGCTCAAATTGTTGTTTCCGCCGATTATACACAGACAAATGATTATCGGATAAAAGACAAAAACAGTCCTCGTCTAAAGGAAATAAACGAATCGAATTACCTCGTAAGAATAAATCCTTTCGCACATGCCCCCAATTTAACAAAAACTCCCGGCATTCTCCTGTATTTTTATTAAAATGATAAAGCCCTACACCAAACAAAGATAACAACAATTCCGAATCGCTATACGGCATGATAGACACCACCTTCATCCCCGCAGTCTGAGGATATTTCCGGAAAGTCTCTTTTTGCGGATCAAACAAATCAAGACCTCCCCCATCCGTTCCTATCCAGATTTTCCCATCACGATCTTCATACATGGAAGTGACCGACTGAAAACTCAAACCGTAAGAAGCCCCGGGAGGAGCATCCCGATAAGTCGTCATAAAAACAGGTTTGATGCCGATCAATCCTCCCCTGATACTGCCCGCCCAAACATTATCCTCATCATCGATATACAGACAGGCGAAAGAATTTACCGGCAACGAATGGCGATCGCCCGGAAGATGCATAATCGCTCTTACGGTCTTATTTTTGTAATTATATATATTGATACCACCTCCGTCCGTCGCCAGCCAAAGTTCGCCATCTTTCTCGCACATATCTTGCACGATATTATGAGTCAATCTCTCCGGGGTTTCCAAATGCTCCTGCAATCTCCCCTCTCGATCATAACAAAAAACACCTTTATTATAGATAGCCACCCATATTCTCTTGAATGAATCTATATACATGGAGGGGATATTCCCTTTGGGGATAAACGACACACGTTCCATATCTCCGGTGTCTAGCGAATACCACCAAAGCCCTTTTTCCAGAAAAGACAGTATGACCTTCCTCTCTTTTTCGTCATACAAATAAACATAATTAGGCGAAAATTCAAACGGACTTTCCTTGAACTTACACCGGATCATTTTCTTTTCCGCATAGGAATAACAAAAAACACCTTGCTTCCCTAAAAAATAGATTCCTTCCGGCATGAGGAGGCTACAAGCAGCGACCAAAGGTTGACCGTCTATTTCCTGACGTACAAATTTTCGAGTACCACGATCGAAATATGCCAATCCGCGACTAGTTCCTACCCAAACATTCCCCTCCGCATCTTCCTCTAAAAAAACAATATCATTATAAGGAAGAGAATTCGGATTCTCTCTCTCCTCCTGATAAACGGTTATTTTTTCCCTATCGAAACGATTCAACCCAAACCGGGTACCAATCCACATAACACCTCTTTCATCTACCAGTACACATTTCACGGAAGACTGCGATAATCCGTTTTCCAAAGAAATTTGTTTAAAATAATACTTAGGAGCTGCATAAAGAGACTCCGCTAAACACACAAAAAACAGCAATAGATATAATTGTAAAAACCTCCAAAATACTCGCATAGTTGTATATCACCCATTGTTCGGCAAAAACACTAAATCGTCCGAAATATAAGGCTTGCAGAGTCTAAAAAAACGTTTTTTGAATTTTCACGGACGATTTTGGACCCAAGAAAATATCCTTAAAGCATAGATTTGCAGCAAGTGAAAAATTAAACAAAAAAGCATATCATTAAAAATTATTCTTATGTTACGTACAACGGGTATATATTTTATTATTTTGGTTATGATACTTGTAAAATGTTTCCTTCCGGACGAAAAACCGGAGATCATTCCTTTCCCCTTGCAAAGTGTATCAGACAAAGGTGATTTCACATTCAACAAGGCAACCCTCATTAGTGTAGAAAATGAAAAACAGGCTATGATCGCTCGGGAGTTGACCGATCTATTCACGCTTTCCGCCGGATTCACCCCGGAAATAAAAATACAAGACAAACGAGCCAATATCATATTCCGCACAGACAGAGAACTAGCGGCCGAACATTATAAACTGAATATAGCCCCCTCTTGTATTCTAATAAAAGCATCCGGACAAAAAGGTTTCTTTTACGCAATGCAAACCTTACGTTTTCTGCTTCCTCCAGCAATAAACAGCCAAACTCAGGTAGAGAATATTCAATGGAACGTACCGGGAATGACCATACTAGATGGCCCCCGATACAGCAATCGGACCGTGGCAATACACACACCTTTCACTCTCATCTCGAAGGATAATCTCAAAGAATTGATCGATCACCTAGCCATGTTAAAAATAAACAGACTTCATTTCACACAAGAAGTTCATGATACGACACCTGAAGGACAGCAAAAAATGAAGGATATGAACCTGTATGCTAAATCCAAGAAGATCACGATCTCAAACGGGACAACACACACCCATGATATCATATCGTATCTCCCGTTCCAAGCAGAGCGACTTATCTGGAAAGCAAATATCTCCGATTGCGATGAGGATAAGAAAAGGTTATTCCAATATTTAGCGCCCATCGCAGAAAGAAGCTGGTCTGGTAATTTGTTAGCCCATCGCCTCACGCAAGATATCGATCAAGATAGGCTTCAATCCGCTTACGAAACATTCCACGGCGATCACCATCAGTATCAATCCCATCAAACGCATCATCACGTTATTTCCAGTCTCTCCCAATATACGTACCAGCCGGGTAGAAGCTTGCAAGATCAAGAATGTGATAAAATAGACCAATGCGATTATTCCGATCAACGTACCCTTTAAGGTGAATGTCGAAGCGTCATCCATAAGCATGATTGCGTTGGCGATCGCTCCCGGACCACACAACATCGGAATCGCCAGAGGAGTAATGGATATATCATCCGCATAGGTTTTCACCTCTTCCTCTTTCAACTTTGCGTTGGAATAGCGTGCCTGAAGCATATCAAACCCGATCTTGAAGATAATAAAGCCGCCAGCTATGCGAAAGCCGTTTGAGGAGATACCAAAGAACTTAAACAGGAACTGACCGGAGAAAGTAAAAACCATCAAGGTGATGAACGACACGATCGTGGCCCTTCGGACAATCGCTTTCCGTTCATGGTCATTCATACCATTGGTCATGGTCAAGAAAACCGGCATCGTACCGAGTGGATTGGTCAACGTAAAAAACGAAGTGAAACATAATAGGGCGAAAGGTAACAAGTCTTCCATATCAATAATTTTTTAATTGGCTAATGTGCCAATATGCCAATTAGTTGAAGAGAGAATGATTGGCACATTGGTACATAACATATTATCACATTATTTACTCATCCCAGACCAAATAGGCTGAGACCAACCAATGATTCAGCTTATTCCCATCCACTTCTGCCGCTTCCGGAATACTCACCGTCAGCGTATGATGGCCGGGTTGGATATCTTTCAACGCTACCTCTTCCGGTATCACATCCGATCCGGGACACCAATTAGAGCGGGAAAGATCCGAAGACGCCAAGGGTTCCTCTACTTCTTTCTCCGAATATCCCTTCTCGGTGATATAGGAAGCCAGACGCTTTCTCAACCAAACCCCGGTAGCCGGATTAAAACGACGGAAAGAAGCGCAGTCCGTACGCCAAGGAACAAAATCCAAGACTGGAACTCCATCAACGGAAACAATATTCTGTTTTTCCACGAACTCATCCCCGCCGGAATGACCGCCATGTCCCGTAACGATATATTTCAGACGGACATCACGTGCGCCTTGAGGAATATCAAAATCCAATGACACGTCCTTCCGGGCGAATATATCCGGATATTCCTGCCCGATATAATAAACCGTATTCATCAACGGCTCTACATGTTTCTTCGGCAAAGCGTCGCAAGTCAGATCGGACTCATCCACATCAATCGTCATGCTTGCGACGTATCCTTCCGGTGTCCATGTATCGATAAAGATTCCAACATAAGCACCACCTTCCAAAAGAGGATACAAATCGGTTATGTCTTGCTCCCAGCTTACGCTATCTTCCCAATGGTCGACATACACCGGTTTACGATGTTTCGTCAAGCTATCCTCGGGACTACTGTAATGCCCTACTCCGAACGGAGTCATGAAACGCATCAATTCCACGGTAGGTTGATAATCCGTCCCGGGGATGATACCGATCATCTTCTCCAGTTTCACGCTATCCACCGCAGGAAACTCCTTCTCGCCTTTAGCGATATTCAACAAATTAATGCCCGAGGCATTTGGCAATACAAAACAAGACCCGGATTTATCCCAGCGATCTCCATTCGAAGCTACCGTAACCCGGAGTTTGACGGAAACGTTTCGCTTATATTTCGGCAATGTTACCTTCTTCAAGATAATACGGCCATTCACCAAATGATAGATACTGTCCGGTCCCGGAGCGTTAAAAGCGGCGGGATATACATCCGGAGCGAAACGTATGCGGGTATCATTAAATACCTGTACGGAATAATCTCCCATCGACGGTAATTCTTTATGTCCGCAAGAAGCGGTACATAGAAAAACTCCCGTCAAGGAGACAAATAAAGCCAATTTTTTAATCATTTTGTCTAGAATTTAGTAAGCTCCTTAATAAGCTGCTTTTGTCCGGCAGTCTTATCGGCGTGCGTACAAGGACCGGTCACACAACCGCCCTCGCAAGCCATCACTTCTATAAACTGCGCGGGAGCCTTTCCGGTTTTAGCGTAAGCGCGTAATAATGCCACATTTTTCTTTGTCAGGTTGGCTACCTGCACGGCATTTACGTTCTCGTCCTTCAAATAAACCTTAACGGCGTTGATCACACCACCACTTTGGGCGAAGCCATGCGCCTCACGGACAGCGTTAAATAATACGGAGAAAGGCTGGGCCTCCTCGATCTTGATACCCAATCCCTCCAATACGGAACCTACTTCCTCAAACGTAAGTGTAAAATCCACGCACGGATCTAGTTTCACCTCTTTTCGTTTCGCCACGCACGGGCCAACAAACACGATCTTCGCATCCGGATATTTTTCCTTCACGATACGGGCCGTATAATACATCGGAGATCCAGTAGAAGAGATGTATTTCTTTAAATCCGGGATATGTTTCTCGGCCAATTGCACGTAAGACGGACAGCAACTAGTGGTCATGAACGGTTGTCCTTCTTTCAATTTCTCGATCAATTCTTCCGCCTCATGACGGGTGGTTTCCATAGCGCCTTGCGCCACCTCAACCACTTCCTCGAATCCCAAGGACTTGATAGCGCCATACACTTTTTCCTTCGGAGCGCTAAACTGAGCTAAGATAGACGGAGCGACAATCGCTACCATCTGTTCCTTATTCCGCAAGCGTTGCAAGATATCGAATACTTGCGAGATCTCGAAGATAGCACCGAACGGACAAGCATTCACACATTTACCGCAATATATACATTTAGACTCGTCGATATGCTCCACCCCATACTCGTCCTTGCTGATCGCCTTAACCGGACAAACTTCCTCGCAAGGGATCGGGATATAAACGATGGCATGGTACGGACAGCTTTGGTGGCATTTACCACAGCTGATACAAGTTTCATGATCAATCTCGGCCTGACCGTTTTTCTTGAATCGGATAGCGTCCTTCGGGCAGTTCATATAACAACTACGAGCCACGCAACCCCGGCAAAGATTCGTGATCTCATAATTCACGGAGACACAAGAGGAACACGCCTCATCCACTACACACATGATATTTTCCTTCTTATTCTCCGAGCGGAACAAGGCACGCTTCGCATACTCTGAAAGCGGTGTCAACTCATCTTCCTCGTCCTGCATATCAAAACCAAGCAAAGGCAAGGTCTTGTATTTCCAGACGGCACGTTCCTTATGTACACAGCAACGGCCCCTCACTTTCGATTTTCGGGGACTCAACTCGATCGGTAAGCGATCTATTTCTTCTAGAAGACGGTTTTCTTTCCAGAGCTTTACTAACTTCGCCAGCAATCCGTGACGAACAATCATTACGTTGTTGGTAAATGCCATAATGTTATCGTATTTGTGCTTTTAGTATATCGTATATCGCATCACTTCTTTACAAACGCGAAGGTAAATAAAAGTTTCTAAACAGAAAGAAAGCTTTCTTTAAGAATTATCGAAGCACTATGAATATCTCCGCCAAACGGAGGATTTAATTTAGACAAGACAAGTTCCACCTCCGTGATCTGTGGAAATCTCTCTTTCAAAGCCTTCAAGATACGCCCCGCCGCGTGCTCAAGAAGTCTCGAGGGGATAGCCATTTCTGCTTTCACGGTTTCATATACTGTGGCGTAATTGATCGTATCGCTTAAATCGTCGCTCCATACCGCATTCTCCAACGGCGCTGTCAGTATCAAATCTACGATAAAAGTATTCCCAACCCGGGTCTCTTGGGGTGCCACGCCATGATAGGCATAGAATGTCATCCTTCGTAATTCAATCTTTGTTGTCATAATCTTTTAATTTATCTGTAAATGTATAGAAAGTAAACCTTCCTGCAAAAAAATAGTCTTATATTTGTCAACCAAGTAACAACACATTATGATGGGAATAAAACAAAAAGATGAAAATTCCGCAGGCGGATTACACAACGCCTTGGCTGCGGGGACAACGATAAAGGGTAATATTATCACAGAGACAGACTTTCGCTTGGATGGAAAAGTAGAAGGGGACATCAGTTGCAACGGCAAGATCGTTATCGGCCCCAAAGGTAGCGTAACAGGCAATATCGTATCCGAGAATGCTGAGATTCTCGGTGAGGTAGATGGCTCCGTAAAAGTAAGCGCAAAGCTTATTCTAAAATCAACAGCAATTATCAAGGGAGATATATATACCCAATCCCTAGAGATCGAACCAAACGCACGGTTCAACGGAGCCTGCTCGATGTGTTCCGAGAAAAAGAAAGCGGACAAATAGACTGAGGGCCGCACTTTTCGATACGGCCCTTAGTCTTTCTTATTTTCGTCCAGCCTCTTTTATCAACGAGACTATCTTATTATTCAGGTTATCAGCCTGCAAAAGCTGTTCCAACGTAATATGCATCCGGTAGCGCCAATAATGCGTTGAATTCGCAGGAACGTTAATACGCTCGGATTCTATATCCTTTCGCTTGATAGAATCATCCATAGCAAACCAATCCTGCAACGGAATAATCGTCAGCATGGAACGAGTCTTCAAATGATTAGAAATAATCTGGGCAACGATTTCAGCCGTACATTCATCCGGGGCCTCACCGATCCGTTGCAATACATGGTTGTAATAACGCTGTGTCTTCTCCGGATCTTCTTTCCACCAATTACGAAGAGGAGTCATATCATGTGTAGAAGTCGTACAAACGGAATGATAAGGCAAATTAAACATATCGGAAAATTCCCGCTGCGGACTCTTCGGCATACGCTCAATCTCAAGGCTTAGTATTTGCAACTTATTCATAACCTCGGGAACAGAGGCGGGGATCATACCTAGATCCTCTCCACAAACCAACATCTCCGTGGACGCGACCAACGGTGTCAAACGCTTAAACGCTTGCGCCTTCCAAAAATCATTATGGCGATGATAGAAGAAATGCCAGTATAACTGATCGAACGCATAACGGTCGGAACCACTCAATTCCCGATAGATATAGGATTGATTCGCCGAGATCCGGGGATGGAACTTATCGGTCTCTCTTGGGTCACGAAGAAATAATACCTCATTCGCAATCGTAAACAGGCCATTCTTGATCCGTAGGGAAACTGGATCCGCCTTATCCGCAAACAACGCCTCAATCTTCCTTTGCGTATCACAGAACGGTTTTAACACATAATGCCGGGAGGAGGATTGTGCCAAATAAGCACCTATCACCTCTTCTGTATTTTCCTCAAACAATTCCGATAAAAATTGTCGATTGATATGTGGGGTCGTGAAACGAGATTCGTTAAAATTCAATCCATACTGCTCGATCTCTTCTCTCGAGAACGGCAACGCTGGATTGAAATGACCACAAAGCCCTTGCACATATTCACAAGGAACCTCCCATATTCGGAAAAATCCCAAGATGTGATCTATACGGAAACAATCGAAATAATCACTTAACTTAGCGAAGCGTTTTTTCCACCAAGAGAAATTATCTTTCTCCATCGCATCCCAGTTATAAGTCGGGAACAGCCAGTTCTGACCGTTCATGGAAAAGTCATCGGGGGGAGCACCCGCTTGACCATTCATATTAAAATATTTCGGTTCCGTCCAAGCCTCTACACTAGTGCGGCTCACGCCAATGGGTAAATCACCTTTCAATACAACTCCATTCTTACGGGCATAATCCGATACCGACTTGAACTGGTTGTGCAATACATATTGCAAGAAATAAGAGAACGAGATCTCCGGCCATGCGTCACTATCTTCCCGGCATAGGGCGCGAACACGTGTCTTATTGTAAGTAGAATTACCTTGCCATTGAGAGAAATCCGATGTCCCATAACTTTCCCGCAAGAAACAATAAGTAGCGTAAGGCATCAACCATGACTCATTTTGCGCCAAGAACTCTTTAAACTCCGGCGTATCTAATACGGCCTTACCCTCCCCTGCGAAATATTCTTGACAATAACCCAATTTATATTTCAGTACTTCCTCGTAATCAACCGTATCTTTTGCGTTTAATTCTTTTTGCTTCCCTGCATAAAAAGCTGCTCTCTCCGGATCTTTCAAGGTCCCCAAAGCCGATAAATCCACATACATGGGATGAAGGGCATAAATAGAAATAGCGCTATACGGATAGGAATCCACCCAAGTATGGGTCATTGTCGTATCATTCATAGGTAATACTTGAATGATACGTTGGTGCGTCTTTCTAGCCCAATCCACCAACATGTGTAAATCTCCCAAATCACCTACTCCAAAGCTCTTTTCCGAGCGCAAGGAAAAGACGGGGATAACCGAGCCGGCACAACGCCATAACGGTAAGCTATCCCGGAAGTAAAGACCAGATATAACAACGGTCTCACCCTGTTTCTGGGGAACAAGACTTAGAATACGATTCTCATCACTCTCCCAATACAAAGGTTGACGGGAATCATTATCCCAAACCAAAAATTTATATTCTAAAGGATACCGTATCTCCGCAGCGTCTAAATCAATATGCCATTCCGGGAAAGTATCGCAACTCAGCAATAAAGCCTTGTCCGGATGCCAGTTACCTAAGCATTCTTGATTTCCAGTAATGGCTACACACTGATTCTTTTCCACCCGGGGAGCGGATATCTTTATCACCAATTTTCTTCCACTTCTAACGACCCTCTCATGTGTATTGCAGGGATGAGCGAATAAACTTTTGGTGAAAGCAGAAGAATAAAAGGCTAGATTATCCGGACGGATTTGCCAATAATCATAAAGGATGTAAGAATCAGATTGTCCATCCAATACAATCCGGTGATTCTTCTCCCACTCCTCAAAGATCTGCTTATCATTAACACTTAAGAAATATCTATATTCTATATCTTTTATATCGGGTGGAAGATCCAGTTCCAGTTTCCAGTTTCCATCCCCAGAGTAATTCATCTCCTTAGCCAAAGCAGGTTCCCAAGAGCCTAATTCCGGTATGGAGCCCACTACACATAACTTCTGTCCCCAAACGGTATGGAAGTTTATATTAAAAGTGACTTTCATGGTATATAGATTTAGTCAATTATTTAACCGCATTTAGAGGCTCCGCAATTCGTGCAGATCAAACAACCTTCTTGATAAATCAAGGTCTCCAACCCACAGTTCGGACATTTCTGTCCTTTCGCTTCCATGCCGTTCGGTAAATATTTCTTCAAGGCCCGTTCCACGCCATTCTTCCAAGTATTGATAGACTCGCTATTCAACTCCATACCCTGTACCAATTTTATAACCTGATCGATAGGCATTCCGTAACGGAGCACACCGGAGATCAATTTAGCGTAGTTCCAATATTCCGGATTAAACTTGCCATCCAAGCCTTCGATTGTCATTTTATAACCGCGTTTATTCTTGAACTGGAAGTCGTAATGCTTATTACCATCCTCATCATAGCTCTTGATGATCGTACCTTTAGAAACGTTTTTAGGTAACATGATACCCTCGTCATCATCGGCCAAACCGGTAAAGATCTCATACGGACGGCCATTCAACAAGCCGACGAAAGCGATCCATTTCTCACGGTTATTCTGGAATTTTACCACATCCGCATCCAATTCACGAGGACGGGTAGATACGATAACCGGTGGTTGCATGCAGTTGCAATCCTCTTTTTTCTTCTTTTTATCTGTCGCAATCAAGACTCCGGAACGAGAACCATCTCGATAAACAGTACATCCTTTACATCCGCATCTCCATGCCTCAACATACAAAGAGTCTACCAACTCCTCACTTACATCGTTCGGCAAATTGATCGTTACGCTGATAGAATGGTCCACCCATTTCTGAATGCGTCCTTGCATACGGACTTTTTGTAACCAATCGACATCATTGGAAGTCGCTTTATAATAAGGAGACTTAGCAACTAGCTCCTCCACTTCTTCTTGTGTATATTTCTTACTTGCCGAATAACCATTCGCTTGCATCCACGTTACAAACTTATGATGGAATACGATATACTCCTCGAAAGCGTCGCCTGTCTCATCCACGAAATCCACACGAGCCTCGGAATCGTTCGGGTTTACTTTGCGGCGGCGCTTATATACCGGCAAGAATACCGGCTCTATACCGGAAGTGGTCTGTGTCATCAAGCTAGTCGTTCCCGTCGGAGCGATTGTTAAGCAAGCGATATTACGACGACCATATTTCAACATATCCTCATATAAAGCAGGATCAGCCTCACGCAAACGGTTGATGAACGGATTTTTTTCCTCACGCTTCGCATCGAATATCTCAAAGGCACCACGTTCTTTCGCCAACATTACGGATGAACGATATGCGGCCAAAGCTAATGTCTTTTGTATAAGTTCCGCACAATCGGTTGCTTCTTCTGTTCCATAACGCAAACCTAAAGCGGCAATCATATCGCCTTCCGCCGTGATGCCCACACCTGTACGACGTCCTTGCAAAGTCTTTCGTTGGATCTTTTCCCACAAATGACGCTCTGTTTGTCTTACCTCCATGGATTCCGGATCCGAGTCGATCTTAGCCAAGATCATCTCGATCTTCTCCGACTCCAAATCAATAATATCATCCATAATCCGCTGGGCCAAACCTACATGCTTCTTGAACAAATCATAATCGAAATAAGCGTCCGGAGTGAACGGATTTACCACATATGAATATAAATTGATCGCTAACAAACGGCAACTATCATACGGACAAAGAGGTATCTCGCCACAAGGATTCGTGGAAACCGTACGGAACCCCAGATCCGCATAGCAGTCTGGTACAGACTCACGTAAGATCGTGTCCCAGAATAGCACACCCGGTTCAGCGGATTTCCAAGCGTTATGAATAATTTTTTTCCATAAGCCAGAAGCATCGATATCCTTCACATAAACGGGAGAATCCGAATCAATTGGATATTGTTGCTTATAGGTACCGCCATTAACCGCGGCATTCATGAAATCATCATCAATCTTCACAGATACATTTGCACCTGTAACCTTACCTTCCGTCATCTTAGCGTCGATAAACGCCTCCGAGTCCGGATGTTTAATAGAAACACTCAGCATCAAAGCTCCACGACGGCCATCTTGGGCCACCTCACGGGTGGAATTCGAATAACGTTCCATAAACGGAACCAACCCGGTAGAAGTCAACGCAGAATTCTTAACCGGAGAACCTTTCGGGCGGATATGCGAAAGATCATGGCCTACACCACCACGGCGCTTCATTAATTGTACCTGTTCTTCGTCAATACGAATAATCGCACCATACGAATCCGCTTGCCCGTCTAATCCGATAACAAAACAATTAGAGAGTGAGGCAATTTGATAATCATTGCCAATTCCCGTCATCGGACTTCCTTGCGGAACGATGTAGCGGAAATGATCAAACAGGTCGAAAAGTTCTTGTTCCGACAACGGATTCGGATACTTTTTTTCCACACGGGCAATCTCACTTGCCAAGCGATGATGCATATCATTCGGAGATTCCTCATAGATATTTCCAAACGCATCCTTCAAGGCATATTTATTTACCCATACTTTAGCGGCGAGCTCGTCACCGGTAAAGTAATCCAATGAAGCCTTAAACGCTTCGTCAAAAGTGTAAGTTTTACGATCCACAATTATTATATTTATTTGCGACTGCAAGTTTACGCATACTTTACCAGTTATCCAAATTACCCTACGTTAAAAAGAATACTTATTGAAAAGTTTTCCAAAACCAAACTCGCAACCCCACATTTTCAATTACTTAAACAAAACTAAACATCAAATAGTTTTCCAAAAAGAAAACTTAACACTTACACGGATCTCCCAAAACAAAGAAGGACGCCTCTTTAGAGAGACGTCCTTATCCTACTATATAGGGATTCTTAATTTAGTTCTTGAGCAAGACCTCGATTTCCTCTACGGAAGACCGGAAAGACTTACTAGTCTCAATCTGGTCTTTGATCGTCTTACAAGCATGCAAGACCGTCGCATGGTCTTTCTTTCCTACGATCTTTCCAATATGGGAAAAAGAGGAGTCCGTATATTTTTTCGCCAAATACATCGTGATCTGACGGGCTTGCACGATCTCACGTTTACGGGAATTAGTCTGGATAACCGATTGCTCCAAGTTGAAATACTTGCAAACGATCTCCTGAATCATCTGTACGGAGATCTGTTTCTTCTCCAACCGAACCGCTTGGCTAACCACACGTTTCGTCAACGGCAGATCGATCTCACGATTATTGATAACCGCATTAGCCATTAAAGAGACGAGAATACCTTCTAAGTCACGGACATTCTCCGTCACATTATTAGCGATAAAGTTAAAGACCTCATCCGGAATCATGATTCCGTCATGGTTGATCTTATTCTTCAGTATCTTTTTACGTAGATCCAGATCCGGACGGCTCAACTCAGCCGTCAATCCCCATTTTAAACGGGTGATCAAGCGCTCTTCCATCCCTTGCAAATCCACAGGAGGTTTATCAGAAGTCAAGATAAGCTGCTTACCTAACTGGTGCAGGTGGTTGAAAATATGGAAGAATGTATTTTGAGTCTTATCCATACCGATCAACTCCTGTATATCATCCAACAGCAGCACATCGATATTTTGATAGAAATTCAAGAAGTCATTAGTCGTATTCTTACGGATAGCATCTGTAAACTGTACCCGGAACAAATGCGAAGATACATATAACACTTTCTTTTCCGGATGCAACTCCCGGATACGGGTTCCGATCGCATGGCATAAGTGAGTTTTACCCACTCCTGACGGGCCAAAAATGAACAACGGGTTAAACGTAGTCTTTCCCGGATTCTGGGCAACAGCCTCACCCGCCGTACGAACCAGCTTGTTGCTCGTACCCTCGAAATAATTATCAAAATTATACTTCGGGTTCAACTGAGGGTCCAAATCCTGCGGAGCAGTCGTCATAAAAGGATTCGGAGCTTTGTTAGCGTCCTTGGGAGTGACTTTCTTTACAGCGGTGGAAGCATTCTCCGCCGGATAATCAACCGTACCACCAGTGGTCTTATCCACCATGATACGGTAGTTAAGAATGGTTCCTTGACCGATTACACGATACAATGTAACTTTCAAAACATTAACATACTTCTCTTCCAGATACTCATAGAAGAATTGACTAGGCACCTGTATGGTAAACTTCTTGTCTTCGTATGATAACGGAACGATAGGTACGAACCATGTGTCAAAAGCTGCCTTAGGCACAATATCCTTTATGACCGCAAGGCACTTATTCCACAATGTTTGATAATCAGTCTGCATGTTTTCTTTCTCTCCCACTAATACTTTTTACATTCGGACTACAAAGTTTAGAAATTAATTCCGAAAAAAAAAGTGCTATTTTGTTTGGTAAATATGAATTTTCAATATCCCTTTTAGATTCAGATAGTTACTAATACCTATCTGATTTACTGCTATTTAGATCGACCAACGTTCAAAAACCCTTTATTTTAGAGACCTCTACAAAAGCGTAAACGCTGACGTCCGGTGACGGAATAAGGCCTCAGGAAGTATCTATCTCACTTTACCTAAAGGCCTTATGCATATAATCAGCAGGAGTCCCCTAACTTTTTGTCTAATTAGAATGATTCTAAATAACGTCTTTTATGCTATGATTTTTTAACATAATCAAAAAACAGAGAAATGCACGTATCTCTTCGGATTCTCCCGCAAATCAAGCAATAGCTTAGAGGCGTTGTCCATCGTGCTGTTCAGATTATCATACAATCCTTTGTCGTTTAACAACAAGCCGATGCTATTATCCGTAGAGTTCAATTTATCCGTAGTCAACTTCAAGTTCGCCAAGGTCGCATTGATGGAATTGACCGTTGTAGCCAAATCCAATTCTTTCAAGTTGGCGCTCACCTCCGAGAAATTATCCGTCATCGTCTTCAAGTTATTCACGATACCCGGTACATCCTTACTCAACATCTGATTCAACTGACGGGTAGACACCTCTAGGTTGCTAGTCGTTTTTTCGATATGATTCAAGGATTGAGCCAAGGCCGGATGAGCGATCAAGGTTTGCAAGCTACCCAAGATCGTGTCGATCTTCGGCAAAAGGTTCTCAACGCTTGGCAAGATCTTCTCCTGTACGGATTGCATTATATCCTCTTCCATTCGTCCCTCAAGCGTAGAACCCGGCTTCAAAAAGTCATCCACGTAAGTGTTCAAATGGATATGCAACTCAGCTCCGCTTAAGAAAGTATTGACAACCGCTATATAACTTCCCTTATTCAGCCTCATCTTATCTTCCAAACTAACCTCAACGATGATCTTACCGGTCGTATCATAGTCATAAATAATATCACGAACCAATCCCACCTTAAAACCATCCACAAATACAGGGCTGGAAATCGTCACCCCCTTTACGTTGCTGAATGATACGTAGTAATGGTTCACCGGTTGAAACAGGTTAATACCCTTCAGATAATTAATGCCTAAATACAATAACGCCAGACTTACGATCGTCACAAGTCCGATCTTCGCCTCTTTAGTGAATACACTTTTCATTTCCTTTATTTATAATGTATAATTTATTCCTATATCATTAATATTTCACCTTCTTCCCATCCTTAAAAGCGATGATGAAGGCATCTTTAAAATCCTTAGCGATCGTTCGGCGCATCTTCCGGATCGAGTTAAAATCCGAAGTCTCGCCATACGTGTATTTATAGATACCTTTCTCCACATAGAAATCCACGTTCTTGTACCCCTTAAATAACCGGGAGTTCGCAGGAAGCTTCTTATTGGAAGTCAAGAATTGTATCTTATATATAACCTTTCCTTTCGTGTTCCTGTTCACGGAAGTGGTAGAAGAAACTGAGGTTTTCTGTCTTGTGGCTTGCTGTTTTTTATTTAAGATATCAGCCTCGCTCCCCGGAGGCGGAGTTTCCTCATTCGCTACGGGAGCAGCGACAACTCCGGAAATATTTCCTTTACGACGATCGTAATTCTTCTTATATTTGCAAAAAGCATCGTACAACGCTTCCGCCAATTTATTTTGTCCGGCGGCGGTTCTCATGAACTGCTCTTCTTGACGATTCGAGATATACCCCAACTCGACCAGAACACTGGGCATGCTCGTTTTACGAAGCACCAAAAAACCAGCCTGTCTTACGCCACGGTCCACCCGCTTACAAGCCCCGAACGATTTCTGTATCTCGGAAGCCAGACTAATACTTTGCTCCATATGCTTATTCTGCATAAACTCGAAAATGATATAGGACTCCGAAGAGTTCGGGTCAAATCCCTCATACCGTTGTTGATAATTATCCTCCAACAAGATCGCTGAGTTCTCACTCATAGCCACCTCTAAGTTCTCTTCGCTACGGGCCAAACCCAGCGTATACGTCTCCGTACCTTGCACGGTACTTCCACGCTTTACGGCATTCGTATGGATAGACACGAAAAGATCCGCCTTATTGCGGTTCGCTATATTCGCACGTTCGTCCAACTCGATAAAACGATCCGTCTTACGAGTATAGATCACACGCACATCCTCCGCGTTATTCTCTATCAATCGACCCAATTTTAAGGCGACAGCGAGATTTATCTCCTTCTCATTAACATTCGCCCCTCTAGCTCCCGGGTCCTTACCGCCATGCCCAGCATCGATCACGACCGTAAAAGTCTTCTCTCTCGCCTGAAGTCCGGGCAAGAAAAAAAACAACGCAAATAGCAAGTTAATATATAGAAAAGACTTTTTGCTCACTTTCTAAAATTATTGCAAATTTGGAGACAAATGTAGCGCTTTTTTGCTGATTGACAGATATCTTTTTTTATAATTAAAACAAAAAAAGAGGGCAGTTTCGAAACTACCCTCTTTCATGATATATTAAAGTATCTATTATTCAGAAACAACCTCGAAAGGAACCTCAACGGAAACCTCTTTGTGAAGTTTCAAAACAGCCTTATAGCTACCTACTTCCTTAACAGACTCCTTGATATAGATAATCTTACGATCGATATTCTCGAAACCAGCCTTAGCCAAAGCCTCAGCAACTTGGATATTCGTTACAGAACCGAAGATCGTACCTGTAGAGCTAGTCTTAGCACCAATCGTCAAAGCTACACCCTCTAACTTAGCGGCCAAAGTCTGAGCGTCTTCCTTGATCTTAGCCAATTTATGGGCACGTTGCTTCAAGTTCTCAGCCAATACTTTCTTAGCAGACTCTGAAGCGATCACTGCCTTACCCGTGGGGATTAGAAAGTTACGTCCGTAACCGTCTTTTACTGTTACGATATCGTCTTTGTAGCCTAAATTCACTACATCTTCTTTCAAAATAACTTGCATATTCTGTCTCCTCTTAATTAATTATTTCATCAAATCGGTCACGTAAGGAAGCAAAGCCAAGTGACGAGCACGCTTTACAGCCTGAGCCACACGACGTTGGAACTTCAAGGAAGTACCAGTGATACGACGCGGAAGGATCTTACCTTGCTCGTTCAAGAATTTCTTCAAGAATTCAGGATCCTTATAATCGATATACTTGATACCGTTCTTTTTGAAACGGCAATATTTTTTCTTCTTAACGTCTACTGAAGGCGGAGTTAAATATCTGATTTCTGATTGAGTTGCTGCCATAATTAATTATTCTCCTTTACTGTTTCTTTAGATGATTTCAGATTTCTTCTCTTAGCTGCATATTCTGCGGCATACTTGTCTTGACGGAAAGTCAAGAAGCGGATCACACGCTCGTCACGACGGAAGTTCAACTCCAACGTAGCGATAACACTAGGATCTGCCTTGAATTCAACCAACTGGTAGAAGCCTGTTGTCTTCTTGTCGATAGGATAAGCTAACTTGCGCAAGCCCCAGTTCTCTTCATTCACGATCTCAGCTCCTTGAGCTTTCAGAAGGTTCGTGAATTTCTCTACCGCTTCCTTCATCTGAGCGTCAGACAAAACGGGAGTCAAAATGAAAACGGTTTCGTAATTGTTCATAAAACGCTGTTTAATATTGATTAATAAAAAATTTTTCGGTGCAAAGGTAGTGATTATTTCGTAACTGACAAACAAATACATATTATTAAAAAGAAAAAACTTTCTATTAACATGTTTTAGCAAAAAAATCCATACCCACTCATTCGGGATTCTTTTTGCCCGTCTAAAGGTAAAAACATTTTCTTGACATAAAAAGAAAAGAACCGTATCAACAAAACAAGAATTCATTTCTTGATTCCATTAATACGGTTCTCCAATCCTAATTTTTACCAACACACAATATTTACACAAGTTCTTTTTTCCATGCAATCTCGACTCCTTCTTTTTGAATCCATTGCTGGAAATCCGTTAGCATATTCTTATCGCTGCGAATAATACGAGCGGATATTTGCTTTTTACTGGCATAGGTAATTAATAAACCTACAGCTTCTCCTATTCCCCACTCTACTGGATGGGTACGATAACACCCATTTGTTATGTGAGTCGTCCCTATATTTTTACATGCAGGGAACAAATTATTTACCCGCTGTGGTAATAAAGCACCTAACGGTATTTGAAAACGAAGAGAGTTGAAATCTATATAATTGTCTCCTCCACAAGAAGGATGCAAATCTATATGATAATAACCAATACCAACACTATCATAAAATGCAGCAGCAGTTGTTTCTCCTGATATCAACTTCCTATTCTCTTCGCCCACATGCTCCTCTAAAATTCTAAATTCCGCTTTAATGCGGCGTGACTCCCTTATATAAGGATATTTAGCCATTCCATCTTTCGTACCAAGCAAATTTTTACGGAGCCTTAATCCCTTCCAACCAACACCACCATCTGGTCGTGGGGCTTCAGTCTGTAACCAATATAACAATGAAAGATTCAAAGCTTTTGCGGCATCCACATGCTTCTGAAATTCATTCTCGGGCACATCTATAATATTCCCTAACATATAATCATTCTGAGGCCAATTAACAAGAGTCGTGCTCCCTTGGTAAGTATCTGGAAGAAAATTATGCTGATCTATAATTCTACGATACATCCAAAAGTTAAAAGCATCCGTTGGTGTTCCATCAGGAATACAGACAGCATGATTAGGTTTTAATGTAGATGGTGTCGGATAGGTCATACTCAACAATTTACCTGGCCATGCAGGAGTTAAATTTGGTATATAGTTAGCCCAAAACGTATAATTATCTGGCTTATCGATCGTCCAATCTTCTCCCGGTATGTATTCCATCGCAAAACAAACAGTAAAAGCCTGATTATTCAAAGGATTTGACTGCTTAGCAGCATGCAGCTCTTTTGTATCTTCTTGCGACTCCGAACCTGTTACATATTCAGTCTTCGTCAGTGGTAGTAAATCACCACACTCTGTCGCATCCACAAAATAAGGAGCGGTCAAGGTAACAAGTTCTCCATTTTGTCTATCTCGTACAGTAACAGCTAACACTTCATCTCCCTGCACATCGGAACTTTGAGCCTTATGATTTAACAAAATTTGTAATTTTCCCGCACTAACATAAGGCATTAGCATTTCCATCAAGACCTCCACAGAAACCATCGGTTCATGGCATATTTTAGATACACCACCATTACCCGGATTTAGATATGGATTATTACGAGCCGCCTCTGTTAAATGATAATGATACCGATAAAAATCACGTATTTTATTTCTATACATTCGATAAGATGCGGTAGCTCCACCAGACTCAATCCATTTATGTTCGTCTGGCGGTACACCTTGCTGAGAAACCTGTCCACCAATCCAATCCGTTTCTTCCGTAAGAATTACATTCATACCATTTCTACAAGCGGCTAACGCAGTTGCACAACCGCCCATTCCTCCTCCAACAACCACAATATCAGCTTTCATTTCCTCTACTTTCGCTCCTCCTTCAATCGGCATGGAAGAGGAAATCTTATTCCCTTTTTGGCAAGCTGTCACAAGAGGAAGCAAAAGCGAGCTTCCTCCTGTCAATAAACTATAAGTCAAAAAATCTCGTCGTTTCATATTTTAATACCCTTTATTTTGAACTAATTTAGGATTACGATCCAATTCTTGTTGAGGAATAGGCCATAACTCAAATTTAGCATCCCAATAACGATTTGCGTCCCTTACTTTCAATTTCTCTTTATAAGACTCATAATCAGGAATATCATTTAAATCATGACGATCCGATTTCTTAAAATAAGGAATATCGGTCTCAGACAAACCTTTATAACGAATTTCCTCGATAGGACGACCATACATCGGTTTCTCATTTTCTAAATCCCCAATTCCCCATCTTCTCATATCGATCAGATGCAATCCTTCAATAGCGAATTCTACCTTACGCTCTCTTCTTACTAATTGACGCATTTTCTCTATATTTCCGATTCTATCAGCCGATACATTGGGCATCCCTACACGATTTCGTACTTGATTGATAGCGTCATAAACGCTCTGATCCAACTCCCCTAGTTCAATCTTCGCTTCCGCATAACCAAGTAAGATTTCCGCATACCGCATGATTGGTACATTTTGACTTGTATAGCTAATATTTTGAGATGTTTCTTTACTATATTTAGCTATAATATAACCACACCCGGCATTGGTAAAACTAGCCCAAGCTGCAGCGCTATTTATATCATCATTATTTCTAACCTCCCATTCACCAGTCGTATAATTATATTGTTGTGTCTCGTCATCATAGGCATTGATAATAACGGTATTCAAAGAACCATTATTACAAGTAGCTGTATCTCCATGCATCCATAAAGTAGCCTTGAAACGAGGGTCCCTGTTCTTTTGTGGGTGATGTACATCATATAGTGGAGATTCATCAATACGTTTCCCATCTATACATTCATAAGTATCTGCCAACAGCATACTCGGATGTCAAGACGTTTGTCCTTGCATACGAGAGACAAAACCAAATCCAGTCCAATTCCTGTGAACATTCGTACCATCAACATTATAGATCATCTCCAAAATCATCTCGTTTCGGACATCTGCTTTCGCCTGTCCTTCTACGACAAACAAATCCTCGTAGTTCAATGCCAGCAAACGTTTCCCGATCACTTTTGAGGCTGCTTCAGCGGCTATTTTAAAATATTCAGTACTTTTTCCTCCGAAATCTAAACTCCCCCCTAATAAAGCCATACGATTGATAAGACCATACGCAAATGATTTATCAACACGTCCTCTATCCATTGCGATCCAATCTAGATATTCGGTAGCTTCATTACATTCGTTTATAATAAAATCCAATATTTTAACCCTTGATGTTTTTTCCACCTCATACTGATCGGAAGTGGGAGGTTCTGTATAAAAAGGCACATCCCCCCATAAAGCGATTAACAGATAATAATAATACGCTCTTAACACACGGACCTCCGATACATACTGTAAAGACTTCTTACTAAGATCATCCATATTCGGCCTCACTCCTGTTAAAAATGCGTTTGCTCTCGCTACGTTCGTATAAAGTTGGGACCAGAATTTAAGTATATCGCTGTTATCCGCATTTAAACCACCTCCCGCACCAATCGTCGTATTCTCATTTCTTTCCAGAGCTAGCCCTGTATAAAAATCAAAGATTGTCGTATGGGCGAGTTCTCCTACAACCTGCATATATAAGTTCGAATATACACCAGTTGCCCCTTCTCTGATTGCGTTCTCATTTGTATAAAATCCCTCGTTTGTGTAAGACGGATTCGTATCTTCTACATCCAAAAAATCACTGCATGATATATTAATAAAAACAAGTAACACGCAAATCGTATAAATGAATCTGTATCTTTTCATAACCTTTCCTTTAAAATTTTATATCGACACCAAATGTATAAACCTGAGTAACCGGATAATAAGATGATACATCACCTTCAGGATCATATCCTTTATATCCTTTTGCTATTGTGAGTAGATTTTGGCCGCTTAGATAAAATCGCACATTACTAAGCCCTGATTTACCTAATATATTCTTAGGCAATGAATAACCTACACTCACGTTCTTTAAACGCATATAAGCCCCACTCTTTACCCAAAAAGAAGAAGGAATATTATTCATGTTTCCTCCGCCTGAACCATCAATCAATAATAGAGGATATTCTGCATTTCGATTCTCTTCAGACCAAGAATCCAACTGATGTTCGTAAACAGTACCTCCCATCCAAAACGGCCTTGCTCCTGCTCCGTTAAAGAATATATCCCGTTTACCCACTCCTTGTAAAAACACATTAAAATCAAAGTTATTCCATTCCGCACCTAGATTCAGACTAAAAGAATAACGTGGTTGTGGATCACCGATAATCGTACGATCCGCATCTGTGATCTGGCCATCAGGTACCCCTTCAGGGCCACTAATATCCTTATATTTTATATATCCGGGCTTTACATTATCTTTATTATTCCCATAAACTGGATAGCTATTAATCTCCTCTTTAGACTGGAAATATCCATCAGCCACATATCCATACCAAGAACTTATAGGGAATCCCTCTTGTGTCGTATTATTATCATTAATATACTTATTTCCATACAGATCCGTCACCTCATTTTTTACATCGGATAACATAGCCCTAATGTTATATTTCACTTTTCCTATCCGATCATGCCACATCACGCTTAAATCCCAACCGTTATTTCTCATATTGCCCGCATTCTCCCATGGAGAAGTCAAACCAACCGCATAAGTCACGGGAAATTGTTGCAACATATCGCTAATTTCACGGATGTAATAATCAAACGTCACATCCAAACGGGTATTAAAAGCGGTAATATCCAATCCAAAATCAAACTGCTGTGATTTCTCCCAAGAGATTTCAGGATTAGACAACGCATTGGAATAAATTCCTGTAGTATAATTTTTACTATCTCCAAACCAATACGAGGCATCCAAGGCTAATACAGACGCATATGGATAATAGTCCTTGAGGTCTTGGTTTCCTAAAGAACCATACGAAGCACGGATCTTCAAATTATCAATCGCATCTTTTAATGGATCGAAGAAATGTTCCTCTGATATTCGCCATCCAATAGACACTGAAGGAAAAAATCCCCAGCGATTTTTAGCAGTGAACCTTGATGAGCCATCGTAACGTCCGGTAAGTTCGATTAAATATTTGTCCGCAAAAGTATAATTAAAGCGAGCGAAATATGACATCATAGTCAATTTAGAACTATTACCATTAACCATAGAGGAAGAGGCATCCCCATGATTCATTTCCTCGTAGCCATCATAGTAATAATTATTACGTGAACCACCAAACGACTTATTTTTGAACTCATCGGTTTGAAATCCCAAAAAGCCCTTAAAATAATGCCTTTCATTGAAAGTATTTTCATAAGTCACCTGAGCGTTAAACTGGTTCTTAATCAACTGATACCACTCCTCATACCTAGATTTAGTCGTAGGATAAGTCATGATAAAGTTACCACCCTCATAAGTATCATAGGTATTCTGAAACTTATCTTGTTTATTCTCATACCGCCTGCTGGCATAACTGGCCAAGATCTCCATACCTTTGATTGGTGTCAAAGCGAGAGTTCCTTTTACATCTATATCATTATTATCTACGACCTTAACCCCACCATCAATCGCTTGCGCTAACGGATTGATACCATTTTGGCCATTTCCCCAAGTTCCATCATTATTAACAGCCCCAAAAAGAGGTGTAAAACGCAACGTACTATTTATAATATTATTTGTTCCACTCGTCGGGTCTTTTTGAATGCTTCTACGGATATTCAGGTTTAAACCCGCCCTAAGCCACTCTGTTAGCTTAACGTCCGTGTTTGAACGAATAGCAGTACGTTTGAACGAATTATTTGGTATTAAACCATCCTCATAATTATAGGAAGCATTGACAAATGTCTTTAACACATCACTACCACCACTAACACTAAGTGAATGATTATGTGTTAACGTGATTTCATCAAATACTAAATCTTTCCAATTCGTATCATACCTATGAATATTATCTGCCCCAGAAGTTTTATAGGCATTAATTACCTCTTCCGAATATTGAGGGGCTTGATTATTATTAACGCACGCTTGATTGATAGCCTCCATATAAGTGACCGCATCTACGGGATTAGGAGTCGAGGTAGGCGTACGAAAACCTACATAACCATTATAAGAGACCGATAATTTATTTTCTTTAGCCCTTTTGGTTGTCACCAAAATGACACCATTAGAGGCACGAGATCCATAGATCGACGCTGATGCAGCATCTTTCAATACAGAGACAGACTCTATCGCATTCATATCGACAGAGTTCATATCCCCCTCAACTCCATCTATCAATACCAAAGGCTCACTATTTGAATTGATCGATCCCGTTCCTCGGATTTGGATGGAGGCCGTCGCTCCCGGAGCTCCGGAACTTTGGGTAACAACCATACCCGGTATCAAGCCTTGTAAGGCTTGAGATGAACTGGAAAGGTTTCGCTTCGTTAAATCCTGACTAGAAATACTTTGCACCGCTCCCGTCAGATTTACCTTCTTTTGTGTTCCATATCCAACAACGACCACCTCGTCTAAAGCTTGCGTATCCTCGCCAAGTTTAACGGAGAAATCGGTCTTTCCTGAGACCGATAATTCTTGCGTATTATAGCCGATATATGAGACTTGAAGAGTAGCATTACCGCTTACCTCTAACGTGAATTTCCCATCAATATCAGTGATAGTTCCGTTTGCAGTCCCCTTCTCCACAACATTTGCACCAATCACAGGGATACCTTGGTTATCGACAATCACACCCGATACTCTTTTTCTGTCTTTCGTGGTATCATCCGCTTTCTCCGGTACAATAAGTATGTAATTTCCATTTGTCTTATATGTGTACCCCGTATTCTTTAACAATTGCGATAAGGCCAACAAGACTTCCATTTCTTTTTGATCCATCAAGACCTTTCTCGACACATCCAATTGACTGTCATTATAGGCTATCTTATAAGTCGAGACTGACTCTAGTTTCTCAAATGCTTGTTTTAAAGAGATAAAACCGTCATGAAATGTCACTTTTTGCGCATCAATAGGCAAACTCCGAACCATAGCAAGACTCAAACAAAGAATAGTGATACATATAGATTTATTCCTGTTCATGCGATATTAGATTTTTTAGTTAAACATTTATATTTCCTTCTATAGTACGTACTCGTTATTAGGACAAGGAATACGAAGGATACACCTAACAGAACAAAGTTAACAAATGTAAAACACAGAACATTGAGTAATAGAAATTCCAAAGGACACAAACACCAAACTGTTTATCGAAAGCTCGTATCTATTGTTCAGCTCGACAAACAAACAGTGAGATAAAGTTTTTACTTCTAATTGGTAAACACACTCGTTTCTATATATACTTTCACTTTTAAAAGAAGACTAAGAAATATACATTTTAATCAATATAGACTCCATCCTCTTTGATCTGATACTCTAAACCAGGTACTATCTCCTTGAGCAGCATCATGATGTTCACCAATGACTCATTCTTATTGAAATGGATCGTAAGCCGGTTGGAATGATAAGCGGAGGTACGCAAATGCACCTTCACATTATAGACACGTTCCAAGGTTTTTAAAATATCCTCGAAAGAATCGTTGTTAAACAACAAGCCTCCCTCTTTCCATGCCGAGTAATCCGAGCCCACCACCTGCCGCACGTTCACCTTTCCCCGGGAAGGGATGTAGACAAGCTGCTCGTTAGGACTCAATATACATGGAGCCACCGAGGGATCATCAGGAAGGATCTTCAAGGAACCTTCCTCCAAGGTTGTCGTTATCTTCTCTTGGTCCGAGTAAGCGGATAAATTAAACTCGGTACCCAACACTTGTACCCGCATCGCTTTCGTCCGCACAATGAAAGGTTGCTCAGGACGTTTTCGCACCTTGAAATATCCCTCTCCCACCAGATAGATCTCTCGCTTATCCCCGATAAAGTCGGATGGATAAAGCAGCAAGGTACCGGAATTCAACCAGACCTCGCTACCATCGGGCAAGGTGATCCGCTCCCGCTTGCCGGAAGGTACGAACCGCTCCATAAAAGCGAGCTGCCTGACATCCCGTGCGTCTCTATATAGATAATAAGAAACACCCAACGACAACAAAGGGATCAGCCAGATAGCGGCGATACGCACCCATGCCGGGATACGCAGACAGGGACGGGGCCTCACGTCCAATGTATTCTCCAACCGGGTGAAAGCCATCTCGCTTCGTTTATCCGCCTCCGGAAAACCGATCTCATTCCAGATCTCCCGTAAAACCTCTTCCTTTTCCCGTTCGTCTCCCGGCTCCGCCAATCGTTGATGTACCCGATCCACCATCTCCCCGGAGAACGAATGATGGAAAAAGTATTTTAATATCTTTTTTATAGGACTCATTCCTGCTTTTCTATTTTATCTTGTTTATAGGACCTACTTTTCTCACTTTACCCTCAATTCATTAACATATCATAACAAGAAGGAAAGTCAATACTACGTTCCGCAATTCCCTTAACGCTAGATTCAAATGTTTTTCCACGGTCTTTTTTGAGAGTTGTAAATTCTCGGCAATCTCTGTGTTCGACAATCCCTCATTACGGCTCATCCGGTAGATCATCCTCCGCTGTGGCGGCATGGTCTCTACAATCATATCCACCAACAATCGCAAATCCTTAGCGACTAAATCCTCATAAGGCGTACTTCGCTCCTCGTCTTCCTCCGAAGCACTCTCCAAGCTCACGAGATTCACCCGGCGGGATTCGATATAATTGAACGCCGTATGCTTCGCCAGCACATAGAGGTAGGAACCGAACGTCCTCACTTCCGTGAAACGACTCCGATGCGTCCAAAGCTTTAGGAAAATCTCTTGAGTCAAGTCCTCGGCATCACTCTCGGACTTCACGAGTCCCAGCACGAAATAATAGACTTTCAGATGGTAACGCATGAACAATTCCCGGAAAGCGGTATGATTTCCAGCGGCAAATTGTTCTAAAATGGATTTTTCATCTGTCATCTCGATTAACTCCTTTCACGATATGGTGGGAGCAAATAAAGTAATAATAACCGGCCGTAAGAACGTTTTTTTTGTTAATAAACACAAAATTAAAAGGAATCCACTGTATATCAATCCCTCCCTTCCCGAAGATTTAAGGCTTCTAAAGGCATCCTTTAGCCGTTTTCTCCGTACCTATTCATCTTCTACCATCCGTTGTATGATCATCCACCAACTGTTAGAAGATCATGCAACAGATGGTGGATGATCATACAACAGCTGATAGAATATGAAAGTCTACGCTCGAAATCCTTTAAATGTAGGTTTCTTTCGCCTAATGTGTGATGAAGAATCGCTTACCGCTTCCTTATGTTCTTTTTTTTGTCTAAGTTTGTTCCTTCAATGACATTCAATATGTATTGGTTACATCATTCTATCAATTTACTCAAGATCGTGCCCTTTTTGGGCGGTTGGTTATCCGACCGGTTGCTGGGAGACCCGGAAGGTTGGCCCCATCCGATCGTATGGTTTGGCAAAGCGATCAGCGCCGGAGAGAAAGAGTTGAATAAAGGCTCCGAGCGGGTCCTAAAAGGTGGCATACTGGCAGTCGTGCTTATCCTTGGCGTGTATTTAATCTGCGAGTGGATATTGTCGTGGGCTTGGATCATACATCCGCAGTTCAGTGGGTTGCTGACGGCTGTCGGCGTATTTTACTGCCTATCCGGGAAGACGCTTATTAAGGAAGTGAAGGAGGTGTTCGAGGCCGTGGACCGTAGCACGGAAGAAGGACGGCGGCAAGTGGCGCGGATCGTTGGGAGGGATACCTCGAACCTGTCGCCGCAAGAGATACGGGCGGCGGCGTTGGAGACCTTGTCCGAGAACCTGAGCGACGGCGTGATCGCCCCGATGTTTTGGTTCGCCCTGCTGGGGTTGCCGGGGATGATGGCTTACAAGATGGTGAATACACTGGACTCGATGATCGGTTATAAGAATGAGCGTTACCTAGAGTTCGGACGGATAGCGGCGCTAATCGACGATATCGCCAATTACATCCCGGCCCGCCTCACGGCCTATTTGATGTTGCTTGTCTCCAATAATTGGGGGAAAAGGGATTTCGTACGGCGTTTCGGCCCTGAACACGCAAGCCCTAATTCCGGTTATCCAGAAGCGGCCTTGGCGGCGGTCTTGGACTGCCAGTTCGGGGGGACGCACGATTATTTCGGCAAACCGGTGGAGAAGCCTTATATCGGGACGAACGCGAGGCCTTTCACAACCGAGGATATGCGTATCGCCATTCAAGTGAATAGCAATACGGAACTGTTGATGGGTGTGATCGTCACCCTTATTTTACTAATAATATAATATTAATAATATGGAAATTAGATTAAACAAACTGATAAGCGAAGCCGGTGTTTGCTCACGCCGGGAAGCGGACAATTTCATCGAGATGGAACGGGTAACCGTAAACGGCAAGCAACCGCACGTAGGCCAGAAGGTCACGGCGGAGGATGTCGTATTGGTGGACGGTGAACGCTTGAATGTAGAGAAATATATCCGCCTGCAAGAGGAGGAGAAAAAGGAGGTGCAGCAAGAAAAAGAATTACTCGGCACGCTCCGGAAAGCGAAACCCGAGAACAAGGGAGGCCGTGAAGGCGCTAAAATGGAGAAGTTCGGAAAGTTCAATAAATACGCTGCCGCCCGTAAGGCGCAGAAAGAGGGAGGCTGGAAATCCAAGACCGCCAAGCTTACCGACGAGGAGAAGTTATTGCGGGATGCCTTGCGCCCTAAGTTCGGAAAGGCACTGAGCAAATCGGCGGTGGCGCAGCGGATAGCCGCCCACCCGAAATGGGCCGCCCTTTGGCAGACGAGCAA
>OKVF01000130.1_pt1 | contig 89629 bp, 81 predicted proteins | sample 1604831 | NCBI WGS metagenome assembly OKVF01 (sample SAMN01760980, study PRJEB22395) | human gut metagenome
AAGGAGAAAAAGAACTATTACCTGATTGACACTGGGACAATTATATCATGGGCTTAACTAAGCCTATTGAACAATATTTATTTAGTAACTTATTAATCAGGATACATGTATTTATGTATCTAAAAGATATTATACGAGGAGAATGGTTATGAGACATTTAATTGATCCACTTGATCTAACAGAAGAAGAAACAACCCGAATACTGGACCTAGCAGAACGTATCTCATTATATCCCGATGCATACTGCCATGTTGCTGACGGTAAAAAACTTGCCACTCTTTTCTATGAGCCAAGCACCAGAACCCGTCTGTCTTTTGAATCTGCCATGTTAAGTCTTGGTGGACAGACACTTGGTTTCTCAGGTGCAGAACAGTCAAGTTCCACCAAGGGCGAGACTGTAGCAGACACTGCGCGTGTAGTAAGCTGTTACTCTGATATCATAGCCATGCGTCATCCAAAGGAGGGCGCCCCTCTCCGGGCATCTATGTATGCCAGGGTTCCTGTTATCAATGCCGGGGATGGAGGGCATAATCATCCCACACAAACACTCATTGATCTCATGACTATCCGACATCGTAAAGGACACTTAGACAATCTGACCATAGGGTTCTGTGGAGATTTAAAATTCGGAAGAACTGTACACTCTCTGGTCAACAGCCTGGTTCGTTATCCCGGTAACAAATTCTACTTTATTTCACCTGAAGAACTTCGAGTACCGGATTATCTGATAGAAGAAACACTGATTCCAACCAGAACTCCTTATGAAGAGGTGTCCAGCCTTGAAGAAACCCTTCCAAAACTTGATGTCCTTTATATGACCAGAGTTCAAAAAGAGCGCTTCTTCAATGAAGAAGACTATATCCGTCTGAAAGATACTTATATTCTTAACAAGTCAAAATTAACTCTGGCAAAAGAAGACATGCCCATCCTTCACCCTTTACCAAGAGTAGATGAGATTTCAACTGATGTAGATAATGATAAAAGAGCTGCTTATTTTGAGCAGGTCCAGAATGGTAAATACATCCGTATGGCTCTAATTCTGGCACTGTTGGAAATTACAGATCCATTAACAGGAAAGAAGGTACTCTGATGTTAAAAGTAGAATCTATACAAAACGGCGTTGTGATCGACCATATTCCTGCCGGTCAGGGAATGAAAATCTATCAATTACTGGATTTAGACTCCACTTCGCAATCCATTGCACTATTACAATCTGTAAAAAGTCTTAAATATGGACTAAAAGATTTAATAAAAATAGAGGGAGCAACCCTTCCTGAACGTCTGGACATTTTAGGATATTTGAATGAACAGATCACTCTGATTATGATCAAGGATGGAAAGGTAGTGAAAAAATACCACCCTGTTCCGCCCCAGACTCTTAAAAATGTTATAAAATGCAAAAATCCCCGTTGCATTACAAGCATTGAAGCTAACTGCGATCATATATTCCGTCTGTCTTCTACCGGAAAATACCGCTGTCTGTATTGCAATCAGGAAATCTCCGTATGGCATTAATAATATAAATAATGTAAAAAGGTATCGAGGTGTCAATTTAAACACCCCGATACCTTTTCAATTTATGCTCTTACCTGCAATGCTGCCGCTACCATATTCCTTAAGCTGGCATCAGTTTCTTCCCATCCTCTTGTCTTTAATCCACAGTCTGGATTAACCCATAATTTATCTCTTTCGATTTTAGTAAGCATAAGCTTCAATGCTGCTACGATTTCTTCTACAGATGGCACTCTGGGCGAATGGATATCATATACACCTGGTCCGACTTCTGTTTCAAAATGATGTTCTCTGAGAGAATCCAGAATCTGCAGATCCGATCTGGATGCTTCAAAAGTAATTACATCTGCATCCATATCATCAATCGCAGGAATGATATCTGTAAACTCACTGTAACACATATGTGTGTGAATCTGGGTCTCCGGCTTTACTCCACTGTGGGTCAGACGGAATGCCGGAATTGCAAAATCAAGATACTCTGTGTACCAGTCTGATTTGCGAAGCGGTAACTTTTCTCTCAGTGCTGCTTCATCGATCTGTATCATTCTGATGCCATTTGCCTCCAGATCCTGCACTTCATCTCTGATTGCCAACGCGATCTGGGAAATAGATTCTCTGATAGAAATATCTTCTCTTGGGAAAGACCAGTTCAGAATCGTGACAGGACCTGTAAGCATACCTTTCATGACTTTATTTGTCAAGGACTGTGCATAGACTGACCATTCCACAGTGATCGGCTTCTTACGGTATACATCTCCCCAGATAACAGGTGGCTTCACGCATCTTGTTCCATAGGACTGTACCCAGGCTTCCTGTGTAAACAGGAAGCCACCCAGTGCTTCACCAAAATATTCTACCATATCGTTTCTCTCATATTCTCCATGTACCAGTACATCAAGCCCGATTTCTTCCTGCCAGGTCACACACTCTGCAATTTTCTTCTTATTAAACTCCTTATAAGCCTGTTCTGATATTTCTCCCTTGCGGAAAGCCGCTCTGTTGGCTTTTACATCCTTAGTCTGAGGAAAAGAACCTATCGTTGTTGTAGGAAGTTTAGGTAACCCTAATACCTCCTTTTGTAACTTCTGACGCTCGATACGCTTAGGAAGTCTGATATAATCATTTCCTGTTACACCTGCAAGCCTCTTCTTCACATCCTCATTCTGACAGTTTCTGTCATTTGCAAAAAGGTTCTGATTTGCCTGATATGCGCCATTTTGTGCATATTGTTTTGTTTCTGCCAACACACTCAGTTTCCTTAATTCTACCAGTTTCTCCTCAGCATAGGCAAAATAGCTGCGATATTCCTGTGGCATTTTGTCCTCATGCTTTAAAGTATATGGTACATGCAGCAGTGAACAGGAGGTAGATATTACAACATCAATACCCTTTTCCTGCAATTGTCTGATGACTTTTAAGGTCTTATCATAATGATTCTTCCAGATATTTTTTCCATTGACCAGTCCTGCAAACAGTTTCTTATCCTGTGGGAAACCATACTTTTCAATGAGAGCAGCCGTCTCTTTGCCCTCTATAAAATCCAGTCCGATTCCAGCAAAAGGCATCTGTGTCAAATCAGTATAAACATCTCTCACATCTCCAAAATATGTCTGGCACAGGATCTTACATTCCTTTGCACAGGGAAGAACTGCATCATAAATTCTACGGAATAATGCTATATCCTCCTTTGTCATATCCTGTACAAGTGCCGGCTCATCGAACTGCAGCCACGCAATCTGATTCTCTTCGCATCTGTTCACCAGTGCCTTATATGCATCCACAATCGCATCCACATAGTCCTGCGCTGTCTTCTCCCCGGTATAGCGACATAATTTCAACATTGTATATGCACCTGTTACAACAGGCTTCGTCTCTATTCCCAGTGCCCTGGCTTCCTCATATTCCTTCCACAGTTTATTCCCCGTAAGGCCGATGACAGTATCATCCTCTACTTCCGGAACAATATAATGATAGTTAGTGTTGAACCACTTCTTCATTGCCAGTGCCTTAACATCTCCGGAATTTCCCTGATATCCGCGCGCCATGGCTAAATAAGTATCCAATTCTGATAAATTCAGATCCAGATAACGCTTTGGAATGATACCCAATAACGCTGCCGTATCCAATGTTATATCATAAAAGGAGAAATCATTACTTGGAATGTAATCAATCCCTGCCTTTTTCTGCGTATTCCAATGTGTCTTTCTTAACTCCTGTGCTGTCTTTAAAAGCTCCTCTGCTTCTATTTCTTTTCTAAAATATTTCTCCAGAGTAAATTTTAATTCTCTCAAAGTTCCAATCCTTGGAAACCCTATTACAGATGTGTACATATAAACTCCTACCTTTCCAGATTCTACGAATTTATGTTGGATTCATTATAATGACACATCATACTGTTTGTATAATACCTATAAATGCAAATTGTCCATAGTTTTAAACTATGGGCAATCATGTTACCTTAAATATTTTTTAATTGCTTCCAGATAGGTATTCCCCAATCGGCTCAACATTCCCTTCCGGTGCGTAATATACCCGATTCTCATATCATTCTCATCTGCCAGAGGAACAGCAATTATGTCTTTTCCATTCAGCTTTTTATCAATGACACCACTGCATACCGTATACCCATTTAAACCAATGAGTAGATTAAATAATGTCGCTCTGTCTCTTACACGGATATTTTTCTTTCTCTCAACAGCGGCAAAGACCTCTTCTGAAAAGTAAAAGGAATTATGCTCTCCCTGTTCAAAAGAAAGGTAAGGATATTCCTCCAGTTCTTCATTCGTGATCCTGTCTTTTCCCGCCAGTGGGTGCTTCCTGCTGATGAACACGTGGGGCTTTGCAACATACAACTGATGAAATTCCAGATCATATGACTTTAATATCTTGTTCATTACTGCCTCATTAAAATCATTAAGGAACAAAATTCCAATCTCACTTCGCAGTCTCGCCACATCTTCTATGATCTCATATGTCTGCGTCTCTCTCAGACTGAAATCATATTCATCCTGTCCATATTCTTTGATCAGGTCAACAAATGCATTTACTGCAAAGGAATAGTGCTGTGTGGACACACAATACTGCTTTTTTCCACCGCCATTTCCCTTATACTTATCCTCCAGAATAGCTGCCTGTTCCAGTATCTGTCTGGCATATCCAAGGAAATCCTCTCCCTCTTTTGAAAGACTGATGCCCTTATTCGTCCTGTTAAAAATGACGATATTCATTTCCTTTTCCAATTCATGAATTGCATTTGTCAGACTCGGCTGCGAAATGTAGAGCCTGTTGGCAGCTTCCGTTATCGTCCCCGTTTCTGCCACCATAGTTACATATCTTAACTGTTGAAGTGTCATAATCTCTCCTGTTTCTCTGCATATTGTGTTTTGTAATCACCCATGTAATTGATATTATTATTGTTCTGCCTTGTCGATCAGATAACTTCTCGGATTGATTCTATTATCATCTGTAGAATAAAGCAGATCCGGATCATGGTCGATATCTGCCGCATAGAGTACTATGGATGAATCATTGATCCAGCAGTTTAATTTTTCAAAGAATGCACTCGTATCACCCGGTTCTCCTTTATATTCCTCATGTTCAGACGCCATCACATAGTCATAATCATAATTCAGGAAAAAGACAGTATATCCATATGTATATTGTTCCTGCCCGGCCCAGAAATCTGTCTCTATCAGATAATCTCTGCCATCTACCGTCGTAAGAAACATTTGACCATTTCCCACATGGCAGGGACTAAACTCCCTCTCCAGAATACTTTCATCAGCATATTTTGTCTTACCATCCACATCCGTATATCCGGCATATACACATAATTCTCCTGATGCAACTCCTGATAATACCTCATCCCATGTATTGCCTTCTGGAGCAAAGATGGCAATCCTGTCCTCGGTACCATCATGTGTTACATCAGCATAGAATTCCGCAATTATCTCATCCTCTTTTATTTCTCCCATCTGTGTATAATCAACACTCTTAGCTGAAATATTTCCGATTGCAAAAGTCTGATTGTCCTGATATGTCAATGGTGCTGTCAAATGTATCGTACATTCGTACTGTGGTGAGGCCATTTCTTTGGTATATACAGCAAAATCCGCTGTTACCCAATATCTGTTATCCCTGTTTTCTATCCCGATAACATTTCCCAGAGACATTGTATCGTAAGTTGCATTCATCTTTTCAAGAAATTTCTCCAGATATAATAATGCTTTGGGTTCAGATTCAGAATCACAATAAAGCGTCACCATCTGTAAATCTTCATCATATGTCAATTCCGTACGTGATCCTAATTGTTCAGTAATTTCTTCATTGGATAAATAAGCCATGGGTTCTTCTCTCCCCTTCTTTATCGCCATCAGATCTGTTACATACACACCCGTTCCACGACCGGCACAGGCAATGATCATATATTCCGCTTCCCCATCACCGTCTATATCTGTCTTCATGGCAGAAATCGGTTCTACCAGTTTCTCCAGCCGAAATACCGTCACCTGATCTCCGTCCTGAATCTCATATTGTTGTGTATTCTCATCACAACGAATCTCTAATTCTGCACCATTTTCATCCAGTGTGAAATGATAAACACCACTCTCTGTTTCTGATTCCTGTGCTTCACTACTCTCCATCCCGGATACATCCTCTGACAAATTATCTATTTTACTCTCCTGTCCCTGTGACGATGTCCCGCCTCCTGCTGCTGTTTTTCCAAAACTGCCACATCCAGTCATAAAAATCACTGCCATTAGAAATATCACGAATTTTTTCTTCATTAATTTATCCTCAAGTCTTTCTATATATTCTTTTTACAAGACGTTATATAATAAATTATCATATCATGAGCCAAAATGGAACAATACTTTATTCCATTTTGTCCTTTATTTCAGGCGGTTTCAAGCAAACATCAGCACCCTCCCTGCCATTCCCCAAAAGGCGAGCGTCCCACTCACATACTCGGAAATAAGTATAAACATCATTTACTTTTTTCTCAAAGTGTGATAGAATATTTATAGCTGTAAAACTTTACAGCATGAAAGTTTAAATGATTCCAATATTTTTATATTGTGAAAGGGATTAGACACTATGAATAAGAAAATCAAAACAACAGCAGTAGATCATCTGTTAGATGCTATCCTCTGCCTGAAGGACAAAGACGAATGTTATAATTTTTTTGAAGACTTATGTACAGTAAATGAACTGCTCTCCCTGTCTCAGCGTTTTGAAGTAGCAACCATGCTTCGTGAACACAAGACTTATTTAGAGATTGCTGAACAGACAGGTGCTTCTACAGCAACGATCAGCCGTGTGAACCGCTCCTTAAATTATGGAAGTGACGGCTATGAATTGATCTTTGAACGACTTGCGGACAAACAGCAAACTGAAGAATCCGACAAATAAGGCAGCGCATGAGGCGCTGCCTTTTCTCATTTTATCCGTATATTTCCATTAAACTTAATGGATCAATATAAGAATCATTTTCTATGATCTGATATCCCAATTGTTCATGACCTGCATCGATCATGAATAATTCCGTGGAGGTTGTCACTTCATCTCCTTCTTTTACTTTGGGTTTGGCTCCATTACGATACACTGAATAGTAACCATTTCCATGATCTATCATAATAATATATCCTGACTCAGCGTTTCCGGCAATGGAGGATACTGTCCCTTGAGCTGTAGCAATCACAGCCGTTCCCTGTGCAGCCTCAAAAATCGCAATAGGCTGTCCATCCAGTGATGTCTCTTCCTCTTTATAAGAGGCCGTTCCCTTCAATGGAAAACCTGTAGGTACATAAGCCTGTGCAATCTCAGCTTCACGTTCTTCCTCTTCTTTTACCTTACTGTTAACTGTATCACTCAAAATACTGACTTTCTCATTCAGTTCCTCATTTTGCAGCTTTAGGTCATCATTCTCCTGCTTCAGTGCGGTAATCTGCTCCCTGAGATCATTCACTGACTGATTGGCCTCTACCAGATGATCCGACAGATAATGGCAATAGATCAATACTGCCAGAATAACTACTATAATGCCTATTCCTGCCCCTATAACTGGTTTTTTATATTTTTCTTTTAATTTTTCCTTCAATTCTTCCATTCAATACATCTCCCTAAGATTATCACACCTTATCGTATGAAAATCTTATATATACAATCTCATATTCATTATATTAACATAGATTGTAACATTTACACAATCTTTTCTTAAAAATTCAGAATAAGTAGACATAATCTATTTACTTTTCTGATTATCTATGGTATTCTAATTGTGTTGTGGGAGACACAATATTTAATATATTTTGGAGGTATTATTAATGAACAAAGGTACAGTAAAGTGGTTTAATAACCAGAAGGGTTACGGCTTTATCTCTGACGAAGCAGGCAACGATGTATTCGTACACTATTCAGGGCTCTTAATGGATGGTTTCAAATCCTTAGATGAGGGTGCTAATGTAGAATTCGAAGTTGTTAACGGTGCTAAGGGACCTCAGGCAGTTAACGTAACTAAGTTATAAGTTGAACCTGTAGCCATTTAATCTAGTTTCGATGTGCCTTTTAAATTTAGTATAATTAATATAAATTGAAAGTCAGCTATTGTTTTACGGGATTAAGATGTACTATGAGGGGAATACGCCTACTGGCGTAAAAAAGAGTAACCGGTCAGTGTTTCACTGATCGGCTACTCTTTTTATTACTTCTTCAAAGGACAGGGAACCTCCAAAAATATCAAGCGCACTTCCTATCGTAACATGAATCTTTCCCTTACCCAGTTTTTTTAACAGATCAATATCATCATAAGTATGTACACCACCTGCATATGTTATGGGCATTTTGCCCCAATCACCCAATTGCGCAGCAAGTTCTGTCTCAATTCCCTGCGCCTTTCCTTCTACATCCACAGCATGTATCAGGAATTCATCACAATATGCCATTAGCATATCCAGTGTTTTTTCATTGATTATTTCTTCTGTATAATTCTGCCAGCGGTCTGTTACAATATAGTATGCATCTTCTTTTTTTCTACAGCTTAAATCCAGTACCAGATGTTCCCTGCCTACTGCCTGATATATTTTCTGTAAATGCTCCATGTTGATTCTGCCATCTTTAAATACATAAGATGTAACAATTACATGGGATGCTCCTGCATCAAGATATTCACAGGCATTTTCTGCATGTATGCCACCACCTATCTGTAATCCCTGTGGATAAGCTGCCAGCGCCTGCATTGCCTGTCTTTTGGTCGCTTCATAATATTCACTTGAAGCAGGATTGAGCAATATGATATGTCCACCTTTTATTCCATATTTCTGATAAAGTTTTGCATAATAATCAGCACTCTTATCTGCAACAAAATTCTCTGTTGCCTGATCTCCACGGTCTTTAAGGGAACCTCCTACGATCTGTTTTACCTGTCCATTATGAATGTCTATGCATGGTCTGAATTCCATATTTTTCCTTTCTGCTGATATCTGTATATTTTATCTGTGTCTTTTTCATACTAATATAGAATGAATCTTTCATTCTTATTTATTATGATATCGGAGGTCACTATGTTTCAGGGAAAAGTAGTTCTAGCAACACTGTGTCTTGCAACCATGCTCGGTCTGACCGCCTGTGGCGGCAATACTAACACAAACAACAGACCGAACAACACCCCTAATACCAACAACAATACTACACAAAACGGTGCTACGACCAATGACGAGACTGTTAATGGCTCAACTGCTGATGAAGCCGGCATGCCTGATCAGTCCCAGAGCAACATGAACAATGGAACCGGTAACGGCAACATGGTCGAAGATGCCGGAAATGCCGTTGGTAACGCTGTTGAGGATGTAGGCGATGCTGCAGGTAATGTTATAGAGGGGGCTGGTGATGTAGTCGGAGATGCCGTCAAGGATGTAACAGGCAATGCCGATCACACAACGAACAACAACACAGTCAATCCTTAACAGATAAGGGCGCATACACGGATGTACGCGCCCTTATCATGCATATCAGTTTCCGGCGTCTATCACGTCGCTCATTTCATATCTTCCTGCCGGTTTTCCTGCAAGGAATTTTGCTGCCTGTACTGCTCCTTTTCCAAAAATAGCTTTGGAATATGCCCTGTGTGAGAAGGTCACTACTTCGTCTGTTCCGGCAAAGATCACGTCATGATCTCCAACTATAGTACCGCCCCTGACAGATGAGATTCCAATCTCCTTGCTGTTACGCTTCTCTCTTACCTGACTTCTGTCATATACATAATCATATTCGTTATTAAATTCTTCATTTATAGAGTCAGCTAATGCCAAAGCAGTTCCGCTTGGTGCATCTACCTTCTGGTTATGATGTTTCTCTACGATTTCAATGTCAAAACCTGCTGGTGCCAGAATCCCTGCTGCTTCTTTCAGAATTTTAAGCAGCATATTAACACCAAGCGACATATTGGCAGAACGAAGAATTGCTGTCTTTTTGGAAGCTTCTTCTACTGCTGCAATCTGTGCCTCACTTAAACCTGTTGTACACAATACGCAGGGAAGTTTCTTCTCTACGCAATAGTTCAGCAATCCATCAACTGCTGCTGCCGCACAGAAATCAATCACAACATCTGCTTCTACATTACAATCTGCTATATTTGAAAATACCGGATAGGTATTCTGTATATGATTTGATGCATCTACGCCTGCAACGATTTCTACATCTGCATCCTCAGCTATAATTCCTGTGATGACCTGACCCATTTTACCGTTACAGCCATGCATAATGACCTTGACCATTTCTATTCCTCCTGATGTTCTTTATAAAAGTCCGTACTCCTTCATTGCCTTTTCCAACTTCTTAGCATTCTCATCTTCCATTTCTGTCAGAGGTCTTCTAAGTCCTCCTGCTTCCCTTCCCATCAGATTCAGTGCTTTCTTTACAGGAATAGGATTTACTTCACAGAATAATGCGCTGACAAGATCCAATGCATCCAACTGCATCTGTGCACTTTCTGTTACTTTACCTTCCAGATATTTGGCACAGATATCATGAGTCTGCTGTGGTGCAATATTGGAAAGGACAGAGATAACGCCCTTTGCACCCATAGACATAAGTGGAACGATCTGATTATCATTACCGGAATATACGTCTACTTTGCCCTTTGCAAGTGCCATCAGCTTCATAAACTGATTCAGATTATCTGTCGCATCCTTAACACCCACGATATTCGGAACTTCTTCACATAAAGATACGATAGTTTCAGGCTGAATATTCACACCTGTTCTACCCGGAATATTGTAAAGGATAATAGGAACCTTTACAGAATTGGCTACCATTGTAAAATGTTCCTTTAATCCCTTCTGTGTTGCTTTATTATAATATGGAGTTACCAGAAGAAGTCCGTCTACGCCTGCCTTTTCTGCTTCCTGTGATAAATAGATCGCTGTCTGTGTACAGTTGGAACCGGTTCCTGCGATCACCGGGATCCTGCCTGCTACCTGCTTTACACAGAATCTGATACACTCGAGATGTTCTTCGTGTGTCAGAGTGGATGCCTCACCTGTTGTTCCGCAGACAATGATAGCGTCTGTATGGTTTGCGATCTGGAATTCAATATGTCTGGCAAAAGCCTCGTAATTTACTTCTCCATTAGGTTTCATTGGTGTAACGATTGCTACGCCTGCTCCTGTAAAAATTGCCATGTTATTTACCTTACCTTTCCTGTATCATTCAAATACGAGATACTATTATAATATTATAGGTCAGATGCGAAGAAATACGCAGATACTGTGTATTTTGTATGCAATTCGTGTGAAGTCCTGAATAAGCAGACTCACAAGCTTTCGCTTATTCACAAAAAACAAGCCGACCACACATATGGTCGGCTTAGATGTTCTTACGAATATATGATAGCTCCCCATCTGTTGATGACAGTCATACAATTATTCACTGTATGCCCAAGCAAGTGACTCTCAGGAAGCCTCTCCTTTCGGCGTCTTTCCCTTTCCTCTCTGTTCAACAATGCCTGACATCTCCCAGAAAGTACTGATCAAAAACGCGACCTCTATCTTTACTACAATTTTATTTAACTATACACCGCAGTATATGCCATGTCAACCCTTTATTATGATTGGTTGGCATTCTCGCAGAATACTTTATAATTCACTGCTTCTATTTTGGATATTTCATCTGCCAGCTCACATACCTTATCATCCAGACGGATTCCCGTCATAATGATGCTGACATCATCTGCTTTCGCTTCTATAATATGTCTCATATCTTCTACTGTAATGATACCATTATCAATCAGTCCCAATACTTCATCCAGAATCAGCAGACTGCATTCACCTGTCGTCAGTACTTTCTTGGCAAAATTCAGACCATTTTTGATATTATGGATTTCTTCCTGCTGTCTCTCGACAGAAAGCTGTGAAAATTCCTCTTCGCTCTTTTCAAAACGGAATATTTTTATTTCCGGTTCGAGCCGCTTCAAAAAGTCATCATTCTGCATTCCTTTCAGGAAACGGATGATCACTACATTTTCTCCATTACATGCCGCCTGCAAAGCCCTCCCAAGCGCTGCTGCAGACTTACCGTGACCTTCGCCACTATATATCTGTACTAATCCTTCTTCCATATCGTCCTCCAGGTCAGTTTTGCTTTTGCATGTATGATAACACAGTGAATTACTTTTGACAATGTATTTATTTTGGCAAAATCCTACTCTTCCTCTTCCTGTGGAAGTTCAAGCTTGCTTACAGATACCTCATATGCCACTCTCTTCTCCATATTTTCATCGGAAATGCGCTTCATATACTCTCTCGACTGAATACGTCCCCATACCAGGCATCTCTCTCCTACCTGGAAATTAGCAGCATATCTGGCATTTCTTCCCCAGCAGATGCAGGGAATATAATCGGATTTACCATATGGACGGTTGACTGCCAGCAATAAATCTGCAATTTCTCTGCCAAGCGGAGTCTTACGATATACAGGTTCCTTGCAGATATAACCATCCAGGAATATCTGATTGGTTCTTGCATTCTCGCTGATCTCATCAACAAATTCGATCTCTCTTGCAAATACGGAAAGGACCAGTTTATTCTTCTTTTCCTCATGTCTGTTATAAGAGCGGAACTGTCCATTGATGATAACCAGACATCCCTTATAATCAGCAGTTACATCAATTAGTCTCTCAGAAACCATTACGGGTATGATATCCGTAGAATCTGATAATCTGGCGATTCTGGTATCTACCATATAAAATCCCTCACCAAATATCTCATGGCTGAATGTAAAGTCGCTAACGATCTCTCCCATTACCGTTACCTGATTGTTTTCAATTACCTTATCTGTCATTACTATGTTCTCCCTTCTTATCCATTAAGAATTTTTTCTGGTATGTATTACCATTTATATTCCTCTGTACGTAACTTATTCCTGTTTTTATGATTTTCTCCCCAAAACATTTCGCGCTATTTCGGGTCACTGTCCAACTTGACAACAAATCTCTCAATATTCTCTTTTTTTTCTACATTTTCGGACTCGCGCACTTCGACAGAAAAGTTGCAAAATCATAAATCCGGTGCTATACTAATACAGTTTGAACATATACTATATGTTATATCAAAAAATCGTTTAAGATGCTATAGTAAATTAGCATGTAATGTGAAAAGTTAATTTTGCACTATTCAGAATGGAGAATACCTTATGAAACAGAAAAGAGAAGATGTCAGAAACGTAGCCATTATTGCCCATGTAGACCATGGTAAGACAACTCTTGTAGATGAGCTGCTCAAGCAAAGTGGTGTATTCCGTGAGAATCAGGAAGTTGCTGAACGTGTCATGGACTCTAATGATATCGAACGTGAACGTGGTATCACGATTTTATCCAAAAATACAGCCGTTATGTATAAAGGCACCAAGATCAATATTATCGACACTCCAGGCCATGCAGACTTCGGTGGTGAAGTAGAACGTGTACTTAAGATGGTAAACGGTGTTATCCTCGTTGTAGATGCTTTTGAAGGTGCTATGCCTCAGACTAAGTTCGTTCTGAGAAAAGCTCTGGAATTAAAGCTTCCGGTTATCGTATGTATCAATAAGATCGACCGCCCTGAAGCAAGAGCCAAGGAAGTTGTTGATGAAGTATTGGAATTATTCCTTGAACTGGACGCTGATGATTCACAGCTTGACTGTCCTTTCGTATTTGCTTCTGCCAAAGCCGGTATCGCTTCCCTTGATGAGGATGAGCTGGGTACTGATATGACTCCGCTGTTTGAGACAATTATCGATTATATCCCTGCTCCTGAAGGAGATCCTGAAGCAGGTACTCAGATGCTGATCAGTACGATCGACTATAATGAATACGTAGGTCGTATCGGTATCGGTAAAGTAGAGAATGGTACGATCAAAGTAAATCAGGATGTTGTGATCTGTAACCATCATGATCCCGATAAACAGAAGAAAGTAAAAGTCAGCAAATTATACGAATTTGACGGTTTAAACAAGGTAGAAGTCAAAGAAGCAGGCATCGGTGCTATCGTTGCTGTTTCCGGTATCGCAGATATCCATATCGGTGATACACTCTGCTCTCCTGAAAATGTTGTTCCTATTCCTTTCCAGAAAATCAGCGAGCCTACAATTGCCATGCAGTTCATCGTAAATGACTCTCCTCTGGCAGGTCAGGAAGGCAAGTTCGTAACCAGCCGTCATTTGCGTGACAGATTGTTCCGTGAATTGAACACAGATGTATCTCTTCGTGTTGAAGAAACAGACAGTGCAGATGCTTTCAAGGTATCCGGTCGTGGTGAACTTCATTTATCTGTATTGATTGAAAATATGAGACGTGAAGGTTATGAATTTGCTGTCAGCAAGGCAGAAGTTCTGTACAAAACTGATGAAAACGGCAAGAAGTTAGAGCCTATGGAACTTGCTTATATTGATGTCCCTGAAGAATTCTCCGGTGCTATCATTGAAAAGCTCAGCCAGAGAAAGGGCGAACTTCGTAATATGGGTAAGGCAAGCGGCGGATATGCAAGACTTGAGTTCTCTATTCCTTCACGTGGACTGATCGGTTATCGTGGTGATTTCATGACAGATACCAAAGGTAACGGTATCCTTAATACGATTTTCGACGGTTATGGACCTTACAAGGGAGAGATCCAGTATCGTAAGCAGGGTTCCCTGATCGCATTTGAAGCAGGTGAGGCGATCACTTACGGTCTGTTCAATGCGCAGGAACGTGGTACTCTTTTCATCGGACCTGGTGAAAAGGTTTACTCAGGTATGGTCGTTGGTCAGAACGGTAAGGGCGAAGATATCGAAATCAACGTATGTAAGAAGAAACAGCTTACCAATACCCGTTCTTCCAGTGCTGATGAGGCATTGAGACTGACACCTCCTAAAATCTTGAGTCTGGAGCAGGCACTTGACTTCATCGAAACGGACGAGCTTCTGGAGGTTACACCTACCAGTCTTCGTATTCGTAAGAAGATCCTTGATCCTACTCTTAGAAAGAGAGCAAGCTTTAAGAAATAACTATCATAGACAAAACGGCTGTTGCTATCCGATTGTGGAGGCAACAGCCGTTTCTTTTTCTAGTTCAGTTCTGCGTATATCTTATCTTTTTCATTCTCATTTGCATTATACGTCAGTGCTACTTTGTATATTTTCTCTATTCTATCAACAGGTTCTTCCAAATCCTCCGCTATTTCAGTTACTGTTTTTCCCTTTTTCATTTTTTTACAAACTTGCCCAATTAAATGTAACGCATTGCCCTGTTCAATTCCCTGTTCTACTATTAAATCACTCAAATTACACATATGATCAATCCTCCTTATGGTCTCTTCCGTCATAATTTCGCTATAAATAATCATCTAACATTCTTCGTATGGAGATAACTGCCCATCTACGATCTTGACAATTCGCTGTGCAGCCTTGGCCACATTAAGGTCGTGAGTGATCATAACAATGGTATTACCCATTTCATTTAACTGTCTGAATAACTTCAATACTTCCTGACCACTTGCCCGATCCAACGCACCTGTAGGTTCATCTGCCAGCAGAATCGCCGGTTCAGATGCCAGTGCTCTGGCAATTGACACTCTCTGTTTCTGTCCACCGGACAACTCATTGGGTCTGTGATCAAGTCTATGATCAATTCCCAGTAATTTCACGATATCCTGACACTTTTCACTGGCTTCCCTATGCCCCATACCGCGGATCAGCAGTGGCATAATGATATTCTGCATTACATTATAAGTAGAAATTAACTGATAGTTCTGAAAAATAAATCCGATTTCTTTATTTCGCACCTCTGTTAAGTCCTTTTCTTCCATCTCATGAATAGCTCTGCCATGAAGATAATATTCACCGGAATCCAGAATATCCATACAACCGATAATGTTCATCAGGGTAGTCTTGCCGGAACCGGATGGTCCAAGAATTGCGACAAATTCACCTTCTTCTACTTCGAAATTAATATCACGGAGAACCGGAACTTTTTCTTCTCCTAACATATATCCCTTATTTACGTGTTTAATCTCTATTGTCTTAGCCATTAATTATCACCTCCTGGCATACCACCACCTGTACTATTCATACTGGGCATAGAATCACTGTCAGATGGCATTTCACCCACATTCGGCATATTACCATCTGTACCCATATCAGGCATTGCTCCATTATCAGATGGCATCTCTCCCATATCAGGCACTTCACCATCCTCTCCCGGTGTTCCCTGCATATCCGGTGCACCATTGGAAGTCTGTGTTAAATCTACAATCCAAATCTTCAGAATATCCTGTGTTCCATCATCCTCATTCTGCATCAATACCTTGATCGTATCTCCACTCGCCAGCCTGGCAAAAGTCGTAGTCGTTCCCAATTTCGTTACCACTTCTGTTCCCACAGGAATCATCCAGGTGCCTGATTCTGTTGTTTCTTCACCATTCTCCTGTATTACTGTTGCTGTCATCTCATTACCCAGAATCTGTGTGATCTTAAAATACTTCCATTCCTGATCCTCTTCCAGTACGATTTCCTCTTCCTCAGAAGTCTCAGCAGCCATTACAACTTCCTTATAGTAGACCCAACCACCTGCCACCAGAACCACAATCAACCCTATCAGTATCCATACCCATGCCTTTTTCTTCTTTTTCCGATACATAACCTTCTCCTCTTAATATAATACAGTGATGACCCTAAAACTACTTTTCATTCTCTATATATTGGTCATACATGGTAACTATTCAAAACCTCATGCGCAAAACCGCATCTTCGATGCTCAATTTGCATGGCTCTGAATAGTTACCATACACGAAACACCTTCTCACAGTTACAGAATTGCATGAATTTCACGAATGCATAAGCAGGTATTTGTGAAACTCATACAATTCGTCACTCTTCCATCCATGTTTCGTGCCTTGCCTACTCCTGATTCAAAGCAACAACCGGTATCAGTGTAGACGCTTTATATGCTGGATAGAAACCGAATATTGTACCGGTGATCACACCAAACGCCAGTGAAAGCGCCGCCCCTGATACGGATAATTCCACCCGTACCGACAAACTCTCCACAATAGGTGTGATACCAAGTGCCAACAATACGCCAAGTATGGCTCCGATCAGACTCATGAAGCAGGCTTCCAGTAAAAATTCCAGCAGAATATCCCTTTTGGAACAGCCTAATGCCTTCAGAATACCGATTTCGTTCGTTCTCTCTTTTACTGATACGAACAGGACATTCATGATTCTAATACCACCTACAATAAAGACAATTACTGCCATAGCAATCAATAACATCTGTAATGTTTCATTAGATTTAGAAGCAGCCTCCATCTTTGTACCTGCATCTGATATGGTAAATTCTGCATTGGCATAGCTGTCTGCCAGCACTGTCTCTATATTTGCAATGACATTATCTACATTATTGACATCCTCTGCGATCACAGTGATCGTAGGGCTGACATTATCTCCTGTAATATATTTTATTCCTGTTTCATAAGGAATAAACACTGCTGTATCAGGGCTGATTCCCGATGATACACTGCCCATTTCATCCAATACACCACTTACCACATATGGTCTGTCATCGATATAAAGTACACTGTCATAGGCTTCACTTGCACTTCCATAGATTTCCTTTGCCGCTGTATAGCCAAGTACACAATACTTCTCTTTATTTTCATCATTTTCTTCCGTGAGAAAATCCCCGACTAACATGGTCATGTTACTCATTTCTGCATAATTGTACTTCACTCCGGCTATGGTATAGGAGCTGGAAGAATCCAGTTCCCCGCCTTCTACATCTACAGTTGTGGTATAAGAGATTGTAGCATCTGCGATTCCCGGTACAAATACCAGCAGATCTTCCATATCATCTGTACTGAGTGTGATCTTTTCCTGATTCATACGGTCATCATCACCAAAGTTCATACCACCGCCCATGCCAAAGTCCGGCATTCCGCCACCCGAAGGCATGTTTCCACCACCGGGCATTCCACCTCCTCCACCAGGACCACCTCCAAAGCCGCCACCAGCAGAAGATGAAGATTCAAATTCCGTTGCATTGGATTCATAGGAGATATCTATCGCACCGGCATTCAGATTCTTGAACTGTTCTGCAACTTCCAGCTTACCGCCTGTACCAATGGCAAGTACCATCATGATCGTAGCAGAACCAACAATAATGCCTACTGCTGTCAGAACGACCTTGAATTTATTCTGTGAAAGGTTCATCCATACAAGTCTTAATAATTCTGATATTCTCATGATTCACTCACCTTACTTTCGATCAGAACTGTATCGCCCTGTGACAGTCCCTCTATGATTTCTACATTTACTCCGTCTGAAAAGCCTGTTGTCACATCTTTTTCTATAATATTCCCATTCTCATCACGCACTTTAACATAAGATCTGGTTCCATCCCGGAATATTGCTCTGTTAGAAACATAAGTAACTTCTTTTGTTTCCTTTGTTACACAAGTTACATCTCCAGTCATGCCTTCGTACAGACCGGATACATCTCCCTGTACTGTTACCGTAAGTGTATAATATACTTCGCCGGAATCACTGTCATATTCTGCATCTGATACTTCGCTGATCGTACCACTGTATATTGTATCGGGATAAGCAGTATAAGATATATTTACTTCGCCATCCTGATCAATTGATTCATAGTCATCCTCACTTACAGTAATCTCCATCGTCACATCCGATGCATCATAGAGTGTTACCAGACTGGTATTTCTCGTTACACCATCTCCTACTGACAATGGTACTTCGGTTACTACACCACTATATTCTGCGATCACATCATTTCCAACTATATAACTGTTGAATTTCTCCAGCTTATTTACTGCACTTTCATAACTGCTATAAGCATTCTGTTTATCATTATCAAGACTTGTAGTCTGAATGCTATACCATTCAGAAGCTACCGAAGAATAATACTGGTCTGTTTCTAATGTCTGCTGGGCTGAAAGTTTCTCTGATTCAAGATTTCTGCATGCTTCATTCCAGCTTCTGGTAGCTTCACCGATTTCTGTCAGTAAAGTCTCATTTTCATCCTCTAAAGACTCAATATCGTCCTCTATCTCATCCACAATTGTCTGTGCCATATCACGTGTATTCAGATAAACTGTATAATAATAAGGATCATTGTAACGATTATCGTGATTCTCCGACACTGCTGCCTGCGCATCTTTCAGGTCTTTCTTTGCACTTGTCAGTTCGTCCTGTAATTCAACCAGTTTCTCCAGATTTTCATTAACCTGATTCTGCTTATCCTCCAATTCTTCCGCGGCTTCATCCACTTTATCCTGAAGTTCCTGCAATTCCTTAGTATAAGTAAGTTCTGCAAGATTTCCATTCAAAACATATGTATCATATCCCTGTTTTGCAGTCAGATACGACTTTTGTTGTTCTACCATCAAAGCCTGATAATCTGCCAGCGTATCTTCTACATCCTCTTCTAATTGTGCCCTGATTTCTTCTACGCTGTCTTCTGTCAGTGTATACAGGACATCCCCTGCCTGTATTTCCTGTCCCACCGTAATATGTACAGAATCTATTTCCATTTCCTGTGATTGAGATGTATAACTGCTTTCTCCAAAAGAAAACATCTGCATGCCCATTCCACCACTCATGGAATCAGTCTGGCTGCTGCCTGATGAAGAATCACTGCTTACCAATGCACTGATATCCAGATCAAAAGTCTGTGACACTGTACCGATACTGACTGTAGAATCTTCGGTGATCCCTACAGTCAAGTCTCCATACTCTACTGTTGTTTCACGATAAGTCACTTCCTGAGTATGATTGTTTCTCCAGACCACAACTCCCGTCGTAACTGCCACTGCAAGTATTGCAGCACTGCATCCTGCACCTATCGCAATCTTTTTATTTTTCTCCATTGCTATCCTCCTTTAGTGCCACTCCTGCAATATAATAAGTCTCATCCTTCTCTAAGCCATTGATAATTTCTACATTTTCTCCATCCGTAAATCCGGTTTCAACAGGACTTAGTATATACTCTTCTCCTGACTTTTTATAAATATAACTCTTACCATTTTCTTCTACGATCGCTTTGCGTGGAACATATACTACATCTGTAGCTGTAGATTCTGTTATAAATGTCACATCCGCGGTCATTCCTTCATAAAGTCCGGATGTATCTCCCTGTATGGATATCACCACCGGATAACTGACAGTTGCAGTTCCTCGGCTGGTAGCTGTTGTCGTAATAGACTGGATAATACCTTCATACGTTTCATCTTCATACACAGTGAAGACCAGAGTCACACTGTCTCCTACTTTCATGGCAACAACATCTTCCTCGGATACATCCACAGATACCGTCATTGCATCACTTGTGGCATAGGCAACCAGAACTCCTGCATTTTCCAGATAATCATCCACATCAAATCCTACTTCTGTTACCAGTCCACTTCCCTGAGCGTAGACAGTTCCATCCCCTACGAACTCCTCAAAATCATCCAATAACTGCTGTGCATCTTCCAGATCCTCTTTTGCTTTTTGCAGACTGCTTTCATAGCCTGTCAGATCACTGTCATATGTATTCTGTGCAATATTTCCATCCAGTGTATCGCTTTCATAACTCTGACTTGCTTCCAGAATATCCTTCTGCATCAACTGCTGTGTATACAGGATTTCCTTTTGTAACTCATAGATTTCATCAACTTTATCCTGTATCTCATCGTTAGATTCGTCGAACTGCTCCAGAAACTTCTCATAAGAATCTCTGGCTGCACGGAATGTTTCTGCTGCAGATACACGATTTGTCACAAAATCCTCGCTGGCGTCCTCCACATCTTCTATCGCATCTTCATATGCTTCTTTCAGATCATCTCTCTGTTCCCTGTAATCATCATCCACCAGGGACAGTTGGATATCATAAATATCCGCCAATAGCTGCTCTATTTCCAGTGTCTTGGCTGCCAGATCATTCGAGAGCTTTGCGATCGTATTGTTATAAGACTGCTCTGCCAATGAGGATGCCAGCATAGTCTCATCATAGGACAACCCTGCTGTCAATACCCCTACGTCATACTGTGTCTGCGCCTCATTTAAGGCAATCTGTGCTTCCGTTCTGGCATAAGTCAGCGTCTTGCGTACCTTATCAATACTGCTCTGTGTGAATTTATACACAGGATCACCCTGTGTGATGCGCTGTCCGACTGCCACATATACTTCTTCTACTTTAAGATAATCCTCATCCTCCTCATCATCGTCATCATCATCGTCATCTGTTGTCAGATCCAGATCATAGACCTGGGAGGTTATCCCAAACTCTACTGTACCGCTTTCTGTCACCCCATTTTGAAGTGTACCGTACTGTGCTGTATTTTCCTTATATATAATTTCTTCCTGTTCCATCATTGGTTTTATGAAAAGGGTATAGCCTGCTACTCCTGCAATTATCAGTACTGCTGCGATCCACAGCAGAATGTGAAGCTTCTTCTTTTTATTTATCTTTTTCTTACTCATGTTCGCTTCCTCCCTGCTGTGTCATTTCTTCTGTTTCTGTCTGTATCTGCACGGTCTCATCCTGTTGTGCATGATCTGTATCCATACCAAAAATAACTGTAGCTGTCAGGTTCGCACTCAGTGCACTTACATCCCCGTCTAAAGCCACTTCTACGGTATAAGTAACTGAAGTTCTGCTGTCAGAAGATGCTACCGGATTAATTGACTCTATCACGCCACTATAGTTGCCATAATCTGAGATCATGACCATGGCACTTTCACCTACACTTAACTGTGCAATGGAATCCTGCGATACAGCCACGGATACCGTGATCTTATCAGGATTACTATAGGCAAAAATAATATCGTCTCCCGTCAATACCTCTCCTGCTTCTGCCCTGGACATCAGAATCGTTCCTGCTTCGTCTGTATACAGATATCCATCACCGATCAATGATTCGAACAATGCTAGATTGTCCTGAGCCTCTTCTTTGGCATCTGCCAGCTTCTCCAAAGACTCTGAAAGACTGGTCAGTTGTGTATCATAATCATTTTGCGCTGTCTGTCCCTTGGCAAGCGTTGTCTCATAAGTTGTTTTGGCACTTAAACATTCCTTCTGATAGGTAATCTGTGCCGCTTCATAAGCCTCTCGCTTGGATTCATAGGTATTAAGCAGTTTCTGGAGTTTTAATTCTGCTCCGTCTATTTCATCTTCATAGTCTTCTTCCGCTTCTTCCATACGTTCTTTCAGCAGCGCAACTGTCTTCAATATCCACTGTCTGTCTGCTTTTGCTTCCTGTTCTTCTCTGGCTGCAGCCTGCGAAGAAGCATTACCGCCCATCATCATACCTCCTGCACTGCCTTGCCCACTTGAATCAGAAGATGTTGTACTTGTTGATACCGTCGTTGTACTGCTGCCTGACATGGACGCTGAGGATGAATCCAGACTATCCAGTTCATCCTCCGTAAGTTCCCAGTACTCAACTCTGTCTACATACAGATCATACGCTTCCTCGTATGCAGTTTTCTTAGTTTCTATCTCATAATCTTCTGAAAAAGTATTATTTTCTACTTTATAAAGATACTCATTGTAATCGTCCTGTGCCTGTGTATATTCATCTTCTGCTGCATCCAGCGTTGCCTGCAGGGATGCCAGAGTGTCTTCATAGACTTGCTGTGCCTGCTGTGCATCCAGCAATGTCTGCTGATATGTATATTTTGCCTCGATCTTGCTTTCCTGTGTTGTGATGACCCCACTGCGATATGCGATTTGAGCCTCTCTGGCTGTACTTTCAAGTTCACTTCTGGCATCCTCTATGCTATCGTCAGTAAACTTAAGATATTTCGTACCTGCCTCAACTTCATCACCGGATGAAACATAGACTTCCTCCACATACAGACTCGTATCTTCCAGAAAATCAATGGCAAAAGTAACAGCATCTACGCCAATTGATGTAGTTCCCGATGCTGTTACCAGATTATCATTCATATTCATGCCACCCTGATGTCCCCACTGTCCACCGTTTTCCTGTGTTGTACTGCTTTGTGTCTGTCTGTAATAAATTGTACCCGCCACTCCTGCTGCCGTCAGTACCATTCCTACTCCTATGACGGTGACCACAAGCTTTTTTCTTCCAACACACCTTTTTTTCTCTTTTTCCTGATTATCTGATGTGTTCTCCATGCTTCCTCCTCCAATTTTCCTGTGATAAGTATCTTTTCATATAATAGGAAAAATTTGTTATTAAAAATTGTTCAAGATGTGAAAAAAATGTGTTTTCTGCTATAAACTTTTTGCGTACTTGTGCCGATAGCCTTATTAGAAAAGGAGTGATATATATGGCAAATATTTCATGGACATCTTCATCGATTAACAGTTTCTTCAATAATTCCCTGGGCAATCCGACTTCTGCCTTTGGCAGTCTCTATAGTTCTCTGGGCGATGCTTCTTTGATCAAACGTGGTACTTACCACAAATTAATGGATTCATATTACTCAACTGTTAAAAACTCAGATTCCAGGACAGATACTTCCAGTAAAACAGATACCTCCAAGGATTCGACTTCAACAGACAAAACAACTAAGAAAAAAACACATGCAAATAAATACACTTATGACAGTACTGCCAAATCTACTACAAAAATTTCCAACAAGGTACTGGATGAATTACTGGACAAGACAGAAAAGAAATCCACGATAACCAATTCTGTTCTTAATGATCTGCTCAAAAAAGATGATACTTCCACTACTTATGACAGCAGTGCCCAAAAGAATACCGCATCAGATGCTACGGCAATTGATCAGACTGTATAAAAAAACAGACAGGCGTTTATACCTGTCTGTTTCTTTTTAACTAATCTCTGTTGTTACATTATCCTACTGCATATCCTCCGGTACATCATTTATTGGCGTCCGGGTTGCATATGCACCACCAATATGGATCATTCTGTTTTCATACTTTTTATCATTAATAAATCCTTTAATTGTAGGCACCATTCCAAGTATCAGGAATACGTATATCATAAACAGATTCATTATATAATTTGCCGTATCAATATAGCCTTCTGACAGCATTTCCGGTATCATTCTATAGCAGTCAAATATGGTAATATTTACATCAGCATACTGTGATAATTCCCTATATACCATAATCGCCCAGTCAAGCCTGTCACCAACCCATGTCATAACCAGCATGATAATTACACTGATGACAATTCCTTTCTTGGATGCCTTACCACCAAGCATCTCGTATCCTTTCAATACACAGATTGCCATTACCACTCCTGATATTGCTGCTACATATCCCAATTCTCCAATAACAATGATACATAACACACCGATCAATGAGCCCAGAAAAGCACCTACAACTCCTGCAATCACATTGTCCTTTTTCATTGCTTTCTGCTGATCATCAAGAGCCAGACGACTGCCATAATTATCGGCACACTCAGCACATAACTGCACTACACTGCCTGCTCCCACCAAATAATCTGCTGTCTGCTTATGTTGTCCACAATTGCTGCAACATGGTGCAAACCCATGAGACGAAAGATACGACACCAGTCCATTTACAGATGCATAAACTGCATCTGCTACATCCTTATATCCCCTGCACTGCATAGTTATCTGGATCTGTCTGCCCGTCTGTTTTGCAGTTTTGATCGCCTTGTGCATCTTTACGATTTCTTTGGACATTTTCTTATCCAGAAGCATCGTTCCTTCTGCGGAAGTAATAATTGTAAAATTACATGGATAACGTTTATCCGGTACAGATACTACCACATCATATCCATTGATCACTCCGCAAAATGCATCATATTCGCTGCCTGGCTGTAATCCCAGCCTGACGCACATTTGATTGTACGCTTCACTCTTTTTTTCATTTGCTGATTTCATTTTCTTTCTCCACCCTCTGTTTTGATTCCGGCACGACAGTTATTTATGCTGGCGCCGCTTTTCCTCACTAACACTCATTATATCATGAACTTCGTTCATGATCGCCATTCGCCGTTCGGGATGAGCATGCAAGCATGTTCCCCCTCACTAACGCTCATTATATCATATTAAATGACATACCGTAACCTATAGACGAAAAATATCGATATTTTCTTATTATATATAGTGAACCTTCCGGCGACTCCTGCATATACTATTGTAAAATAGCTGCAGGGGTTTATTATGTCCAAATCAATCTATACTGCACAAACTCAGAATTTATCTTTTTCAGGTAATCTGTCTATCAATGTAACCTCGGCTCTCGGCTTTATTCCTGTCAAGGATGCTACTATTACAATAAGTCTTACCAGTAATCCGGATACTGTAGTCGAGACTCTCACCACTGATAATTCCGGTCAGACACAGACTGTCAGTCTCCCGGCTCCCAACATTTCCTATAGTGAGGACCCTACCAACGAAATCCAGCCATATGCAGAATACAATATAGCGGTCAGTGCCCCCGGATATGAGGATGCTTATGTCTCAGGTACAGAAATTCTGGCTGATGTCACTGCAATCCAACCCATATCCCTCAATCCACTGGAAGAAACCAGACCGGAAGAGCCTATTGTCATCCCTGACCACACTCTGTATGGAGAATATCCACCCAAGATTCCAGAGGATGAGATCAAGCCTATGGATGAATCCGGCGAAATCGTACTAAGCCGCGTAGTCATCCCTGAATATGTCATTGTCCATGACGGTGTCCCACAGGACCCCACCGCACAAAACTATTATGTTCGTTATACCGATTACATCAAAAACGTTGTGTCCTCAGAAATTTATGCTACCTGGCCGGAATCCACCATTTACGCTAATACACTGGCTATTATGTCCTTTACGCTGAACAGAGTATATACGGAATGGTATCGCAACCAGGGTTATGATTTCACAATTACTTCTTCCACCGCCTATGACCAGAAATGGATCTACGGTAGAAATATTTATGCCAATATCGACCGAATCGTAGACTCCATCTTTGCGAATTTCCTCTCGCGCCCCGGTGTTCGCCAGCCTATTTTCACTTCCTATTGTGATGGTAACCGAGTAACCTGTGAGGGACTTTCCCAGTGGGGCAGCCGTTATCTGGGTGAACAGGGATACACCCCCATTGAAATCATCCGATATTACTATGGAAATGATATGTACATTAATTCCACCCAGTATATCTCAGGTATTCCATCATCCTGGCCCGGATATGACCTTACCATTGGTTCTTCCGGTCAGAAAGTGCTCCAATTACAGCAGCAGTTAAACAGAATCGCTCAAAATTATCCTGCCATTCCAACGATTGCAGAGGATGGCATCTATGGCAGTGGTACTGCTGATGCTGTAAGAACTTTCCAGAGAATATTCGGTTTGCCTGCAACAGGAATCGTAGACTATCCTACCTGGTACAAGATTTCTGCCATTTATGTTGGTGTTACCCGTATCTCCGAACCCGACTGAGAATTTCTTCTCATTACAGGCAAAAGCACCGCCATTTCTGACGATGCTTTTGCTTATTTTTATATCCTCATGTCCACCCTTTATAAACTTTACCTCTATCCCATATACATCTATAGAGAATCATAATACAACTTCTCCACCTCTTCAAGTCCAACTCTGCCATTCGTAGCCTCTACCAGCTCTTTGCACAGTTTCTCATATTCTTCTATCGGAACAAGAACTGTCATTTCAACATCTGCTGCATAGACAGAATCCTGAATTACCACATTTCGGCTCCCCAGCAGATATTGGATCTTACCCACTCCATTGTAATCCGTCCTGATCATCAACTGTACTCCGAAGCGCCTTGTAATTGTTTCACACTGTTCCAATGCCATTTTTACTGCACCCGAATAGGCTCTGACCAATCCACCTGTTCCAAGCAGAACCCCACCAAAATATCTCGTAACTACTACTGCAACGTTACGAATACCACTTCCTGTAAGGACTTCAAGCATCGGTCTGCCTGCTGTACCGCTTGGTTCACCATCATCACTGCTCCTAGTCAGTTCTCCTTTACTGCCAATGACAAAAGCAGAGCAATTATGTCTGGCATCATAGTATTTCTTTTTCATTTCATCTATAAAAGCAACTGCTTCTTCCTCCGTTGACACCGGTCTTACTGTTGCTATAAATCTGGATTTCTTCTCTACCAGTTCTGCCTGTGCTCCTTTGGATAGCATTATATATTTATCATATTCCTGTTTTGTCTCCATTCCCTGCTCCTTTTCCACCATTCTTAATTAGTATATCAAACTGCGATTAAAATGTAAAATACGTGTGTATACTAACTGTTATAAAAAAACCTTTATTTAGATTATGTAATTTGCTATAATAAGTAGAATGGTATTAATATAGGGTCAGGATATGATCCGATATCATTACATAAAATGACTAGTTTTACACATGCGGAGGTGACACTATGAATTATGGGAAAAAGGGAATCCATAAGATTCAGAAATCCCTGACTTCAAAATCAGTTAAACTAAAAAAGATGTGTTGTGTTTCTGCTTTGAAACTGATTCTTATTGCATTACTTGCATTTTGTATAATCGGCGCATGTCTGGGTATTGGTGCTTTCAAAGGTATTTTGTACTCAGCTCCTTCGATTTCTAATGTAGGCATTATTCCTCAAGGATATGCAACCATCGTTTATGACGCACAGGGCAATGAAACGACCAAGCTGGTAGCCGCTGATTCCAACCGTAGTTGGGAATCCATGGACAAAATTCCACAGAATCTGGCAAATGCATTCGTTGCTATCGAGGATGAACGTTTCTATCAGCACAACGGTATAGATATCAAAGGTATTATCCGTGCAGGCGTACAGGTCATCAAGGATCGCAGTCTTTCACAGGGTGCTTCCACGATCACCCAGCAGTTGTTGAAAAACAATGTATTTGATGGTTGGACAGATGAAAGTACCATGCAGAGTATCAAGCGTAAGATCCAGGAACAATATCTTGCACTCGAATTAGAAAAGGTATGGAGTAAAGAACAGATACTGGAATGCTATATGAATTCCATCAATCTTGGTCAGAATACGCTGGGGGTTAAGGCTGCTGCACAGCGGTATTTCAACAAACCTACGTATCAGCTTACCTTATCTGAGTGTGCAGTTATTGCAGGTATCACCCAGAATCCTTCCAAATATAACCCCATCTCACATCCTGACAACAATGCGCAGAGACGCGAGAAAGTACTTAATAATATGAAAGATCAGGGTATGATCTCTCAGGCAGAATATGATGAGGCAATGGCTGATGATGTATACAGCCGTATCGCAATCGTTAATGAAGAAGTAGAGGATAAATCAGTCTTTACATATTTTGTAGATGCACTGACAGAACAGGTGCTTGATGACCTCATGGAAGTAAAAGGCTATAACGAAACTCAGGCATATAACCTCTTATACAGCGGCGGTCTTAGTATTTATACTACTCAGGATCCTGATATTCAGGCAATTTGTGATGATGTGTTCAGTAATGAAGAAAATTATCCGGCAAATACCAAATGGTATCTTAACTATGCCCTTACTGTAAAAAAAGCAAATGGTGAAAAAGAAAATTATAGCAGTGAAATGTATAAGTCCTACTATAAACAGTTTGATTCTTCTTTCAATATGCTCTACGCTTCCAAAGAAGATGCACAGACCGCTATCGACAATTATAAAGCTGCTATTATGACTGATGGTGATACTGTAGAAGGTGAACGGATTTCCCTGACTCCACAGCCACAGGTATCTATTACAATTGAAGATCAGTCAACAGGATACATTGTAGCAATGGTAGGTGGTCGAGGTCAGAAAGAAGCAAGCCGAACTCTAAACAGAGCATATTCCACAACCAGACAGCCCGGTTCCACTTTCAAAGTAGTATCTACTTATGCTCCTGCTCTGGACAGCGCCGGCTTAACACTGGCTGATGTACAAAATGACGCTCCTTACAATTATGCAAGCGGCAGACCCGTCTCCAACTGGTGGAAAAACGGTTATCGTGGACTGCTTACCCTTCGTTATGGTATTGTTCAGTCAGCTAATATCGTTGCCGTAAAGACTTTAACACAGATTACTCCACAACTTGGTTTTGACTACCTGCTGAACTTCGGATTCACCACCCTGGTCGACCGGCGTGTAGAAGCTGATGGAACAGTTGTATCCGATATTGGTCAGCCTCTGGCATTAGGCGGCATCACTGATGGTGTTACAAATCTGGAACTGAATGCAGCATATGCAGCAATAGCAAATAAAGGTGTATATATCAAACCGAAACTTTATACTAAAATCGTAGATCATGATGGTAATGTGCTGATTGATAACACTTCACCTACTGAAACACCTGTTATTAAAGAAACAACTGCCTGGCTCTTAACCAGTGCCATGCAGGATGTAGTAACCTCTGGTACAGGTGGTTCCGTTAATTTCGGCGGCATGGCAATTGCAGGTAAAACGGGTACAACAACTGATTATAAGGATGTTTGGTTCTCTGGTTTTACACCTTATTACACTGCTACTACATGGACTGGATATGATAATAATGTCAGCCTTTCCTCTTCCTCAGAAAAGAATCTGTCAAAGACTTTATGGCGTGCAGTCATGTCAAGGATCCATGAAAATCTGCCCGAAAAATCTTTCCCTATGGCAAGTGGAATTGTAACAGCTCAAGTGTGTTCTAAATCCGGCAGATTACCGATTGCAGGTGTATGTGATGGTAATGTTATTACAGAATACTTTGCAGAAGGAACAGTTCCTACTGAAACATGCGATGTACATTATAGTTCCAATATTTGTGCATACACAGGACTTACTGCTACTGAAGAGTGTCCATTTAAACAAACTTCAATTATAGAACGAATTCCCGCCCGTCTACAGGATAGCGGACTGGCTAATGGAGGTCAGAGTTCTACAACTGAATTGGACGAAAATGGGCTTCCAATTGATAGTAACGACAATACAGTTACTGATTCAACACAGATGTGTCCTCATAACAGTACTTTCTTCGCTGCTCCTAATGCACAGGAAGTACTTGAGGAACAAAGACAGCAGCTTCTGCTCATGCAGGCACAGCAGCTTCAACAGCAGGCTGCCACAGCCGGACAATAAAATAAGCAATGAAAAAGGAGACTTGAATGTCTCTTTTTTCATTGCATTTATGTCAGAAATTTTAAGCAATAAAAAAACTCTGATCAAATCAGAGTCTCTCAAAAGCTAGCGACGGGAATCGAACCCGTGACCTCAACACTACCAATGTTGCGCGCTACCGACTGTGCCACGCCAGCTAGTTACCTACGGTACAACCGCTGTCACCGACAATTATATTACCATAGGTATCAGTATATTGTCAATCACTTTTTTACTTAAACTTAACATTGATATTTTTACTCTACAGCCCTTTGATATAATGTTGCACTTTCTCTGCCATTAGGAAAGGTTTTATAGAATCTTTCTTTATCCTGATACATTTTTGCATCTGCTTTCTTGATCATATCAGCAAGATCCATATCATCATCTCTCCATTCCATACCTGAAGCAATATGAATATTATGTTTCTTCATCTGTATTCTGAAATTCTTCAGATCAGCCAATATATCTTTAAAATCTGTATTCTCACTGATAATAACAAACTCGTCGCCACCAATTCGATACTGCGTATGCTTTTCAAAGCATTTTTTCAACTCAGCGGCTACCATCTTCAGCATCTTGTCTCCGGCCTGATGTCCATATGTATTGTTATACTCATGTAATCCATTCACATCAATATAAATGCAACTGATACATTCAAAGGTTCCCTCAACATATTCTGAAATATATGCATTATAGGAATTTCGATTCAAAAGACCTGTAGTCGTATCTACAGTTGACTGTTGATACAACTTGGTATGCAGTTTATTTTCATGATGCAGGTCATGACATACCTCCAGGTAATGATAACTGACTGACTCATTCACCATATAAACAGCTACTGCATAGACCATACATATCATAATGATCCACGCAAAACCTTTATACCGCTCTATCACATCACCGGTATGTACCATCTGAGCATATCTGATAGCACAGTTGACTCCCCACATGGCATAAACTGCTTTTAACATCTTTTTGCTCATATATATCATGCATAATGCCACAATTGGAATTGGCAGGAGCAACACCATATTGTCACCGTGTGAAATCAGATTTGCATATGTAAATACCACAGAAAATAAGGCAACCGTTGCCCTGCCGTAATTAGATGAATTACGCCATATAAAGAATGTAAAAACCTGCAGCAATATTACTGCAGCTACACTCCAGAAAAAAATATATTCCCAGACTGTACTATCCATAAAAATATACTGTTGAAAAATCTCTCCAAGTAATACAAAATAAAAAATCAGACTAAAGCGCATTGTAATATGGTTTGCACTTTCTGCACGCTTCTCATGATTCACATAATCTGCTACATTTTCCACCGTTTTTCTTCGTTTTTCACTTTTTTTTGTAATCACGAAAATCCCCCTTGCTCACTTTCTCTCTCAATATATAGTACCTTTGCCCCATATCGTACCATATTTTTGTAGCTTATTCAAGTATTTATAATACTCCATATGTATTTTTATTGCAATAATATTAAAAATTTATTACATTTTTGTTGGTTCTATACAATTTCTTGCTTCTTAACATAAGATTCAGTATAATACTGCTATAGTATGTTCAGCTAAATGTTTGATACGTTAATCAGGGGATTTCATGAAAAAAAAGACAATTAATAAAATCTTACTTGGCGTAATAGCCTTTTTAGTTCTGGCAATATGCATCCTAAGTGCAGAAATTGTCAGAAGACCTCGATATATTAATATTTCCGAACCAGAAACTACTGTAATAGAAGAGGCTGCTCTTGATGCATCTACTACAGATGTAGAAGAATCTGCCACTGTTTCCTCCACCACAGAAACAGTTACTGCACTACGTGGCAAAACATCCACTAAAGTTAACATTCGTGATGCTGCCAACGCCGATGCCAAAGTGCTTGCCACAGTAGAGGCAGGATACGAATTCGACATTATTGAAATTCAGGACAACGGTTGGACCAAATTAAAATATGAGGATCAAGATGCATATATCTCGTCCTCATACGTCATTGTGATCCAATAATATTCAATCATTATTTATCCTACATTTCTGCCTGATTCCATGTCCTTTTTCTCTTCTTCACGACGCATGGATTCTCCCAGGAGATCCTCCAATTCTATTGCCTCGTCAAGAACATAATCGTCATACCCGCATTTTACCCATTCATGTTCCAACTGCTCATCTGAAAGCTGATTCCAACATTTTGTCCTGTTCCCACAAAATACACACATCATAAATACACATCCCCTTTAATTACCATTATTTAATTTATCCCCTTCATACTCATCCATAAAATATGTGTATGCTCTTTTATAGTTATAACCATACTCTGCAAATTTGCGCAATACAACATTGATTTCCGCCCCAATAAAAACAATATTCATTGTCCCATATAACCACAACATGAAAATAACAATTGTTGCCAGGCTGCCATAAGTGACTGAATAGTGAGCATAGTTATCAATATAATAGGAAAATGCCCACGAATAGATCAACCATACAACCGTAGCAAAAAATGCCCCTGCCAGCTCATATCTGCATTTTGATTTGCGGTTTGGCACATTCATATACAGTAAAAGGAAAAATAAAAGCACGATGATCAACATCCCGACATATTTACCAATTGCGAACATCGACTGGAATGCTTCCAACGCCGGTACAAAATGCATAAGCATATGGTACAACTTATTACCGAATACGATCAACACCATCATCAATCCAATAATTCCAAAGAAAATCAGTACATAAAAAATAGCGATAGCATATAAAATGACAAAATTCCTTGTCTCTCTGATTCCATAAACAGCATTAATACCAATAATTACTGCATATACACCTTTCGATGCACAAAAAAGCATTACCAGCATGGAAAAAGACTGTATTGCTGTAGTTGTGCCACTATATGCTTCCTCTGTAATCTGATTCATCATCGGCAACAAACTGTCCGGTAACATCTGTCTGATATAATTAAATATCACACTGGCATCCAGCGAAATATACTGGAATACAGAAATAAAATACATGATCATCGGAAAGAGTGACATAAGCAGAAATAATGCTGCATGTCCTGCAAAAGAGGATACATGATCATATTTGATCTTTTTGGTAAAACTCCTTATGATCTCAATTAATTCTCTTATGCTGATTTTTTTCCTTCCTGTCCTCATAATCTCCTGCCAATTCCTGTAGTTATTTTATTCTCCCTTTTCAGCCTTTTCCTTTGCCTTTTTGATCAGGAAAAGATCACTGATCGCCTTCGCCAGCATATACGGATATAACTGAACAATAGGACTGCTGATGGATTTTCCGATTTGCATACGGAATCCAACTTTAATAAATTTATCATCATCAGGAAAAGTATACCCTATATATTGTCCACCATCCATATACTGTGCTTCAGGCGTAGAAATATCCGTCTTACGTTCCAGCATAATGCTAAGGGAGGTCGCTGATGCTCCCATCATCTGATTCATAGCTTCAGATACAGCACTCATATGCAACTCTCCCAACTCCATTTGTGCATATGGTCCGTTTCCATCTCCACCCATCATCAAATCTGCTATGGCTCTTGCGTCCTGTTCTTCCAGCATCAAAATGCTGCATCCCTTCAGTCCTTCAATATAGTTTACCTTAACAAACACCTTTTTGGAAGATACTTCCTTTATATATTCACTTTTTTCTATAATTTCTACTCTGGGTGGTGTAATATCAATTACTTCACGTACAAGCATATTAAGTGTAGACGCAGAGTTACCTAGACATATATTAGAAATTTCACCAATCGCATCAATCTCAATTGGTGTAAATGTATTTTTATCCATTTAAATCACCATACCTTTCATCCATTTGTATTACATCAGGTCCTGTACATCACACTCTAATGCATTTGCCAGTTTCTCAACAAGCTCCTGTGGCTGTCTGCTAAGATCACAGAAAACTTCTTCGCAATTTTTGACCGTAGATGTGCTATACCCCATTTTTTCTGCTACCTGCTTTTGGGATTTGCCCAATTCAAATCGTCTCATTTTGACCGGTGATATCCTCGCATAATGCAGATATAGACACTTTCCATCATAATCCACAGAATTGACCAACTCTACTACTTCTCCAAAGTTGCTGGCAATATCCTTATCCAACTTATAAATTGATACAATACTGGTCATCATTTTCTTCATCAATTTCTCATCATCATAATGGCTGAGTTTCTCCATAGGAATGTAATGTTTTATATAAAGAGCCCTTAATTCCTTTGTCTGCTCCTCACTCAGTTTGATCAGATAATTGTTTTCACGCGCAGTCTGATACATGGATAGAATCTTTTCCCAGAACTCATCTCTGTCAAATCCCGGCATGATGTATATGCCCCCTTTAATTTTACCGTTATGTACAAACAACAGCATAGTATAATAATATTATACGTCATGGGCGCAATTAATGTCAATTAATATGAATAGTTTTCAGTTTATTATTGTATTCTCTTACTACTATTATATCTCCGGATTTTCTCACGTATCCTTTACTTTATAAATAAAAAAAATCATATTTTACGGATTCTACCTTAAAATATGATTTCTTTAGATTAACAGGGGTAGTAAGAATCGAACTCACGTTGACGGTTTTGGAGACCGCTGTTCTACCGCTGAACTATACCCCTATGTCTGATTGGAATTATGTAACTCTTTCTCACCAACGAATGTTATTATAGCATAGGTTCTCACAAAAATGCAAGTATAATTTTACAAAAAATTATTTTCAGACTTTTTCCTTATTTGCCGCTCTTTTTAACTGTTCCTGTACAATATAACGGCGTACTGTTTTCTCTGTATATGTATTAAGAACGTACATAATCTCATCCAGATTCATTCCCTGCTGAAATGCGTTCTGCAACACAGCATCTAATCCGCTTCCACGCAATCCATTCTCAAAGTTCTCTGCCTGCTCATTTAAAGTTGCTCTGTCATCCTTAAAACAACTCATAACGTCCCGCCTTCCTATTGTATAAAAAATTTCGACCTTAAATCAATTTCGATATTAGTATACCAACATCCCTTCTCTACGTCAATACGTTAATACATACGCAAAAACAGACAGGTCAAATACCTGTCTGTCTGCTTTTACATTTGAGAAAAATACATTTTTCCAATTTGGAATGCCCTGTTATGGAATCCATGGTAATGTCCACTTCTGAACCATAAAACATCCTCATTCAACGTATTATTATCAAGTGCCATATTTACTGCCTCTACAACGCTATCCGTAATCGGAGCTCTGTATACCGCACCATTCTCTACACATGCGAACTGACCATTCTGTATAATGACCCCTTCCAGTGTATCAGGGAAAATATCAGATTCTATACGGTTAAGCACCACACATGCCACCGTATATTGTGCTTCGCTGCTTTCTCCCCTTGCTTCTGCTGATACCACTTTTTGCAGAAGCAGTAATTCCTCTGTTGTCAGAGATGTTTTTCTTTTGGTTGCTTCCACTTCGTTCATAATGAGCGGCATGGTCGCCTCCTGTATACGGGCCTCTTTCTCTGCATATTTTGTAATGCTTCTTGCCCCCTGCGTCTGTATTCTTCCTGCTGCCTGTGCCGAAGTAAGTGTTTCCTCTGACATCCGGCTTGTTACAGCCTCAGAATATACAAGATACGCAGTCTCCTGTTGCCTTCCTTTTTCCTGTGGATATCCCATACCTAACGTTCCTACCATGATAGACAACGTAGCAATGGCACCCACAATTTTTTTTAACATATTATTGCTTGCCTCCATACTCTGTTAATAAAATAGTAACATTTTTGAAACACAAGTCATTATTATATCATTGAAAAATAAAAAAGCAACCGTGAAATTGCACAAAAATATATTGTACAAACCTGTTATGAGAAGAATTTTATTGTCATTTTTACCAAATATTCAATATCTTTTACTCCTGCGGTCTCATATGCAGAGTGCATTGCAAGCTGCGGTAACCCAATGTCTGCTGTCGGCATGGACACTTGTGCCATCGCCAGATTTCCCAAGGTAGAGCCACCTGCAATATCAGAACGATTGGCATATGTCTGCACCGGTACTTCTGTTTCTTTACATAATTTCTTAACATAAGCTGCCGAATAAGCATCCGTTGCATACTTCTGACTTCCATGGAATTTCAACACAATTCCTCTGTTCAGGTATGGTCTGTTCGTAGGATCTGCCTTGCCGGACTGATTAGGATGGCACGCATGTGCATTATCGGCACTCAAAAGGAAACTATCCGCGATCCATGTCCGTAATACTGCATCCTTAACGCCCAGTCCATCTGCTATATTATGCAGTGTATCCGGAAGTAATGTAGAATCTGCCCCCTGTCTTGTCAGGCTTCCCACTTCTTCATTGTCAAAAATTGCCAGAACATCAATATAATTCTCTGACCTGGACTGAAGCAACGCTGATAATCCTCCATAAGCACATCCCAGATCATCATATCTGCCTGTCATGATGAACTCATCCTCAGCTCCCGCCAATACTGCTTTGTTGCAGTTTACAACGAACAGATCGCCTGCTAATATATCCTCTTTTGTAAACTGTTTTCCAGTCTGTTCCGATAATGTCTGCGCTAACATCTCATTTAATGAAAATTTCTTCTCTTCACTGTCATTCGTCATTGTGATCAACGGCAGCATATCAATCTGTGGATTCAGGGCAACTCCGTTATTCATATCCCGGTTCATATGGATTGCCAGATTAGGGATCATGCATAAATTATCCTTGAGTTTAACAGGATATGTCACCAGTTCATCTCCCTGTTCTACGCATACTCTTCCTGCAATAGTCAATGGTCTGTCCAACCAGGTATTCAGGATCATACCTCCATATTTTTCTGTATTTACGCTGACATAACACCCCTCTTTTTCCATTTCCGGATGCTCTTTTACCTTAAAGGCAGGAGAGTCTGAATGTGCTGCATAAATATGGAATCCTTTTATTTCATCCACTGCACAGTCAGGAATACGAAATGCCATCAACGAAGAGTCATTACGTGTCATGTAATAACTTTTCCCCCGTGCTAATTGCCATACCTGTTTTTCACTTAATTTAGTGAATTTTTCTTCTTCTAATTGCAAAGACATCTGTTCAATTGCATGATAATTCGTCAAACTTTTATCAAGAAATTCTATCATTTTCTGAATTTCTGTCTTTTTCCGTACATTATTCATTTTGTCATTCATCCTTTCTTATAACCTGTCAATACGAGATTGAAGATTTTATAATAATTATATTATATCAATTGCTTCTCCAATTCCGGCAACACCAATCAACTTAATGCCCTTTATATTCTCCAGACCTTCTGCACTGACCTTAGGCAAAACTACAGTGTTATACCCTAATTTCTTTGCTTCCTGTACCCTTTGCTGTACCTGACTGACTGCCCTGACCTCACCACTTAATCCAACTTCACCGAATACAAGTGTTTTCTCATCAATCGGGCGATTCTTATAACTGGATACAATTGCCATAATAATTCCCAGATCAATCGCAGGCTCATTTACCTTCATACCACCCGCAATGTTCACATATGCATCACAATCCCCGATCTGGATTCCCAGTCTTTTCTCCAGAACAGCCATCAAGAGATTGACTCTGTTAAAATCCGTTCCTGTAGTCTGCCGTCGGGGGATTCCAAAATTTGTTCTGCATACCAACGCCTGAATTTCTATTAAAATAGGTCTGGTTCCTTCTACCGAGCATACCACTACAGAACCGCTGGCTCCCTCCGGTTTCCCGTTCAGCATAAATTCAGAAGGATTCGCAACTTCAACCAGCCCCTCCTTCCGCATTTCAAATACGCCAATCTCATTTGTAGAACCAAATCGATTCTTTACTCCTCGCAGAATACGATATGATGCATGCCTGTCACCTTCAAAATATAGTACAGTATCTACCATATGTTCCAATACTCTGGGACCTGCAACGGTTCCTTCTTTTGTTACATGGCCTACAATAAAAATAGAAATTCCCATACCCTTTGCCAACTGCAGGAATACACTGGTTGCTTCCCTGACCTGGGATACACTGCCTGGTGCTGATGATACAGATTCCTGATACATAGTCTGGATCGAGTCAATAATCACAATTTCCGGTTGCGCCTGCTTTATAGCATCCTCGATCAGTTCCAGATTCGTTTCACACAACAGAAGCATCGTATCCTGGAATTCACCGATCCGGTTTGCCCTGAGTTTGATCTGTTTTAAGGATTCCTCACCGGATATGTACAGTACTTTATGTCCGGCATTCGCCATATTACGGCATACCTGAAGCAGAAGTGTTGATTTACCGATCCCCGGATCTCCACCTACCAGCGTAAGAGAACCAGCCATCACACCTCCACCTAATACTCTGTCCAGTTCCGCCAGTCCTGTTGGTACTCTGTCTGATTCTTTCATGTCAATAGAACTGATCGATACAGGCTTAGGTCTGTCCTTTGGTGCCACCAGCCTAGCACTTCCTCCCATACCACTGCCCGTTACACTTACTTTCTCTTCTACTAATGTATTCCATTGCTTACACGCCGGACACTGCCCCATCCATTTAGCAGATTCATATCCGCAATTCTGACAGAAGAACACAGTTGCCATTTTACTCTTTGCCATGAATGTCTCCTCTCCACATGGTTCCATACATTGGAAAAGCCTCCTCATATGAGAAGGCTTATATTTGTGTGTCTTAACTTAGCTTATCTGTTCTCTGATCAGCCGCGTTTTACTAATTTCACCTGAGCCTTGCCAATACCAGCTAATTCCACACTGACATTGATCTTACCGGCGAGATTGGTCTTCATTGTACCAACGCTTGCATCATCAATGAACACTTCATATTCGGAGTCATCTTCCAGGCCAATCGTAATCTGCGCATCCTGATCTCCCTCTACTGTAAATTCGATACCTGTGCTGTTCTCAACGAAATCGAATACAGATGTACCGGGAACAGATTCATAAAGGAACAGACCGTTCTTCTCCAGCTTAGTCATCGCATCATACGTCTTAACCTTATAAATATCTCCTGCGTGCTCGAAATCTTCCAGTTTCGCCTTCTGGTTCAGCGTATGATTACCAAAGCTGATATTTCCGTTACTTTCGGAGCGTAGTAATTCTTCCACTACTGCCATTTCTTTCGTCCTCCTAAAAATTACATATTATAAACAGTATTCAGTTCTTGTAACTGTTTCGTTCATCAACAGTTACGATTTTCTACAGTATATAATAAAATCTGTAGTTTTTCCACAAGATTTTTACATGTTTTTTAATTTCCAGATATTACTGTTCTCTGGATTCTTTTACTGTAAAAGTAATCTTGTCATTTTTTATACCGGCATGAACCACATCTCCACGTTTTACTCTGCCTTCGAGAATCGCGGTTGCAAGTTCATCCTCTACAACATTCTGGATAGCACGTTTGAGCGGTCTGGCTCCCATCTTAAGGTCTGAATATTTCTTAACCAGATGCTCTTTCAGTGAACTGGTAAATGTCAGGTCAATGTCCATCTGCGTCTTGCAACGTTCACACAGATTTTTAGCAAGTAAAGTGATGATCTGTTTCATGTCTTTTTCAGTTAATGGATGGAATACCATGATCTCATCAATTCGGTTGATGAATTCAGGTTTAAACATCCTCTTTACCTCTTCCATGACATTTTCTTTCATTTTATTATAATCTGCTTTTTCATCTGTCTTGGTTGCAAATCCAAGGTTCTTCGGTTCAATGATCCTCTGTGCACCTGCATTGGAAGTCATAATAAGAACCGTGTTTTTAAAGCTGACCTTACGTCCCTTGGAATCTGTAATGTGTCCATCATCCAATACCTGTAACAGTACATTAAATACATCCGGATGGGCTTTCTCAATTTCATCGAAAAGTACTACAGAATATGGATTGCGGCGTACTTTCTCACTGAGCTGTCCACCTTCCTCAAATCCAACATATCCTGGCGGTGAGCCGATCATCTTGGATACAGAGTGTGATTCCATATACTCGGACATATCAACACGTATCAGTGCATTCTCCGAACCGAACATCGCCTCTGCCAATGCCTTGGACAACTCGGTTTTGCCCACACCTGTAGGTCCTAAGAACAGGAAAGAGCCTATTGGTCTGTTCGGATCCTGTAATCCCACTCTTCCTCTTTTCATTGCTCTGGCTACTGCACTGACTGCCTCTTCCTGACCAACAACGCGTTTATGCAAAATACTCTCTAATTTAAGAAGTTTCTCACTTTCCTTCTGTGCCAGCTTCTGAACCGGAATCTTCGTCCAGTTAGAAACAACTTCTGCAATATCATTTTCTGTAACTACCAGATTTTTCTGTGACTGTGCTTTTTCATAACGACTGACTGCCTTATCATACTTCTTGATCAGCTCCTGCTGATTCTTACGAAGTTCTGCTGCCTGTGGATATTCTTCTGCCTTAATAGCCTGTTCGATCTGTGGATCAAATTGCCTGATTTCCTCCTGCATCTCCTTAATATTCTCAGGAATATTCATATTCTTTAATCTGAGAGCGGCTGATGCTTCATCGATCAGATCGATTGCTTTATCAGGCAGATTTCTGTCATTGATATATCTGTCGGACAGTTTCACTGCTGCTTCGATTGCCTCGGGTGATATTGTTACTTTATGATGTTCCTCATATTTGTAAGCAATTCCTTTCAGAATACGTACAGCCTCTTCCTGTGAAGGTTCTTCGACCATAACGGGCTGGAATCTGCGCTCCAGAGCTGCATCTTTTTCAATATATTTACGATATTCTGAAATTGTAGTTGCTCCAATAAGCTGTATCTCACCTCTGGACAATGATGGCTTTAAAATATTAGATGCATCAATTGCACCCTCTGCGCCACCTGCTCCGATCAGAGTATGAAGTTCATCCAGGAAAAGGTAAATATTCCCTGCATCAATTACTTCTTTGATGACTTTTTTAATTCTTTCCTCGAATTCTCCACGATATTTGGAACCAGCTACCATACCTGACAGATCCAGTGTTACCACTCTTTTATTCTTTACTGTGTCCGGTACTTCCCCATTCACAATACGAAGTGCCAGTCCTTCTGCTATGGCAGTCTTACCTACACCTGGTTCTCCGATCAGACATGGGTTGTTCTTTGTTCTTCTTGACAGAATCTGAACTACCCTCATGATTTCTGTATCTCTGCCTATAACAGGATCCAGCTTGCCTTCCCTTGCCAGTGCCGTAAGATCGCGGCTGTACTGATTTAGTGTAGCAGTCGCTCCACCGTTCTTCTTATTCGCACGTTTTCTCAGATCTTCTTTATGCTGGGAAATGTCTTCACCCATAGCGATCAAAGTATCCATATACAATTTCTGTATATTAATACCAAGTGTATTTAACAGTCTTAAGCCTACATTTTCTCCTTCACGAAGCATTGCCAGGAGAATATGTTCTGTACCTGTCATACTATTCTTATATTTCTGCGCCTGTTTATGGCTATCTTCCAATATATGTGCAGCTCTTGGGGAATATCCATCCCTTTCCTGCACTGCAAGATTACCTTCAGGGGCAATCAGGTCTTTGATCATACTGATCAGTTGGATTTCATCTACACCATTTTCTTTTAATACTTTTGCAGCTACACCTGTCTTCTCACGGACCAGACCTACCAACAGATGCTCACTGCCAATGTAGCTTTGATGTAAATCCTTTGCAGCCTTCGCAGCCAACTGTAAAGCTGTCTTGGCTTTATCTGTAAATTGCTGCATCACTCTATGCCTCCGTTATCTTCATAATTTTGATAAATCTCATCAATAAGTGCATGTACCTCCTGCTTAGATATCTTCTTACATCTGCTCTTGGCAAGAACCACCTGCAAATCCTTTTTCAGTTCTTCCATTGCCTGCAACTTATCAATATCTACGGAAATAACCGCGCCCTTACGACGATCAACCTTGACAAATCCCTCCTGCTTCAATACAGAGTATGCCTTATTTACCGTATGCATATTAATGCCAATGGTATCTGCAAGCTGTCTCACGGAAGGAAGCGTGTCTCCCTCCTGATACTGAGATGTGGCGATTCCGATAATAATCTGATTCCTAAGCTGTAGATACAATGCTTCATCACTATTAAAATCAATTTCTATATACATATAATCACCAAGTCTTTCCTGCATCTGTGAATTTGCGTGTAAAAATTTATTTTCACACACCTTCTTTGAACTGTTATAATAATTCTAGCACAATGGAATACTGTATACAAGTGAAAAAAATATAAAAAGGTTTTACCATTTCTGATAAAACCTTTTTAACCTTACCTGATTAAATATCAATAAAATCCATATCATCATCATCTGCTTCCAGGAAGTTCTTTGCCTTACGTCCCTGGGGTTGAGACTGTTGTACTTTTCTCTGTGGCGGATATGGTCTGGACTGTGCAGGACGTCTGGTTCCATTGCCCTGTGGCTGTCTGCTGACTGTTCTGCCCTCTTCACTCTGAGCTGCTGCCTGACGTCTGACTGGCACTTCACCATCCTGACGTCTCACCGGATGACCCTGCTGTGTTCTTCTGACAGGCTGCTGTGTTTCCGGACGTCTCACTGGCTGTTGCTGGGCTCTTGCCGGCTGTTCGCCTTCCGAACGTCTCACTGGCTGCTGTGTTTCCGGACGTCTTACAGGTTGCTGTACCTCTCTTGGATTCTGTCTTCTGGGCTGTGGCTGTACCTGCTGAGGACGCTGTTGTACCGGTTGTTTCCTGGGTTCTTGTGCCGGACGTCTTGCAGGTTCTTCGTATGGCTCTGATTCTTCTTCCTCTTCTTCTATTTCTTCATCTTCACCATATTCTTCTTCCTCACCCTCTTCTTCATCATCATACTCTTCGTACTCACTGGTATATTCTCTCAGTTTCATGAACATCAGTATAATTGCCAGTAATAAAATAACTATGATAACTACTAATATAATGATCGGAAGCATATTTCCTGATAATGCACTCTCTTCCGGGACGGTTGCACCTGCTGAAGAATAAACATAACGCTGATATACGCTGTTTACGGAATCAAATACATACCATCCTTCTTCTCCATTCTGTTTCTGTGCATAGAACAGATAGAAATCACCATTCTTATATGCATTGATATCCTGTCCCTCCCATTTCAAAATAATAGGTGTGAACTCAGGCATAATATATGGCACATCATCTACATTCATAAGAATGATATCCTGTGTATCATCAGAAGATGTCGTACTCTGTTCTTCCTGTGGCTGTTCTTCAGTTACCGATTCTGTTGTTTCTTCTGCCGCTGTAGTCTCGGTAGCAGGCTCTTCTGTAGTTTCTGTGGAACCCGTGATCGTAGACTGTGCAGTATCTGCAGGCAATGCATCAAAGGTTACCAGATCAGAACGGATAAATCCTGTAATTTCTTTACTGTTATATGTAAAAGAAATCTGATACCAGGTCTTTCCATCATCTCCTGCTGCTTCTCCGGTTACAGTAACTACCATACCTCTGTTAGCTGTTGCAACCACATCTGCTGTTGTAGAAGCACCTTTTCTGATCCTCACATTATTAGTCTGTACAGTTCCTGATTTCTTATCTACTGCACTGACCTGGGTCTCTGTCGCTGAAGCAGTAGTCGTTGTTGTAGTTGTTGTAGTTGTCGTTGTTGATGCTGCATCTGATGAAATTGTGGAAATCGTACCACTTCCTGTTACATTTACCAGATCAGCTCTGATAAATCCTTTGGTATTTGCATCAACAAATACCTGATACCAGGTCTTTCCATCTGTTCCCGTAGTCTGACCTATAATTGATACTGTACCACCCTGTTTTGCACTTCCGAGCTGTTGGCTGCCTGGATCTGCTGATGCTCTGATCTTTGCACTTGCAACAGTTACCGTAGCTGCCACTTCATCTGCATAACATACTGTTCCGATGCTTAATATCAGGCAAAACATCATAGCTGCCAGTGCCCGGATCATTCCTCTCTTTACACCGGTCATATTACCCTTGCTGTTTACGTGTTCTTTGTGTCTCAATAACCTCATCTGTTCTCTCACTTCCCCGAAAAATCTTTATGCCTCGTCAATTGCCTTACCAATATCGTGACGCATATATTTATTGTCAAAATCTATCCATTCTGTAGCTGCATATGCATTGGCTCTCGCCTCTTTGAGTGTCGCTCCCTTGGCTGTAATACCCAGTACACGACCTCCGTTCGTTACGAATTTGCCGTCTACAAGTTTGGTTCCTGCATGGAAGCAGTAATAACCTTCCTTGCCTTCGAAGTTCTCTAATCCTCTGATCTCAAGACCTTTCTCATATTTTACAGGATAGCCATCTGAAGCTAATACTACGCATACTGCTGCATTATCTTCAAACTGTAGATCAATCTGATCCAGTTTACCATCGATACATGCCTCCATGACCTCGATAATATCATTTTTCATACGAGGCAATACAACCTGTGCTTCGGGATCTCCAAATCTTGCATTGTATTCAAGAACTCTTGGTCCCTTAGGAGTCAGCATGAGTCCGAAGAAAATGATGCCTTTAAATTCTCTTCCTTCTGCTGCCATTGCGTCAACGGTAGCCTGGTAAATATATTTTTTACAGAAATCGTCTACTTCCGGTGTATAGAACGGGCTTGGTGAAAATGTACCCATACCGCCTGTATTCAATCCCTGATCTCCGTCTTTTGCACGCTTATGATCCTGTGCCGAAGTCATGGTCTTGATCGTCTTGCCGTCAACATAAGAAAGTACAGATACCTCACGTCCTGTCATGAATTCTTCAATAACCATACGATTTCCGGCTGTACCAAACTGTTTATCCAGCATAATGGACTTAACGCCTTCTTTTGCCTCTTCCAGAGTATTACAGATCAATACCCCCTTGCCAAGAGCCAGTCCATCAGCCTTTAATACGATAGGGAAATCTGCCGTTTCCAGATATTTCAGTGCTGCATCTGCATTATCAAAAGTCTCATATGCTGCTGTAGGAATATTATATTTCTTCATAAGGTCTTTGGAAAAAGCTTTTGAACCTTCCAAAATAGCTGCATTCTTACGTGGTCCAAAAGCACGCAGTCCTTCTGCCTCAAGAGCATCTACCAGACCGCCTACCAATGGATCATCCATACCTACAATTGTCAGATCTATTGCCTGTTCCTTTGCAAATGCCACCAGCTTATCAAATTCCATTGCACCGATCGGTACACATTCTGCGATCTGTCCGATACCTGCATTTCCCGGTGCACAATATATTTTGTCTACTTTTGGGCTTTTTGCAACACTTGTTGCAATTGCGTGTTCTCTGCCACCGCTTCCTACGATCAATACTTTCATATTTTTAGCCTTCCTTCTTATAACCTGCCATTTGCGATCATATCAATTGCCTGTGGCAGTATCTGCCATTCTGCCTGTTCCATGACACGTTGCTGTAATACCTTGGGAGTATCACCCGGTTCTACATTTACTGCCTTTTGCAGGATAATAGGACCGGTATCTGTACCTTCATCCACAAAATGAACGGTAGCACCTGTAACCTTCACACCTCTTTCAAGTGCTGCTTCATGTACCTTCAGTCCATAGTATCCTGTACCACAGAATGATGGGATCAGGGAAGGATGAATGTTGATAATACGATTACGGTACTGAGCTATCATTTTCTTTGGGATCACTACCAGAAAACCTGCCAATACGATCAAATCTGGCTGAACTTCATTTATTGTCTGCAAGAGAGCTTCATTAAAAAGCTCTCTTGTTTCATAATCTTTGGGAGATACTGCTATTGCATCGATCTGATGTTCCTTTGCACGTTCCAGCGCATATGCCGTCTTGTTATTACTGATGACACGAACAATCTGTGCATTTGTGATCTTTCCCGCATCAATAGCATCCATAATTGCCTGCAGGTTCGTACCACCGCCAGATACGCATACGCATACTCTTAGCATAATGTTACTCCTTTTTCGCCTGCCTTCGTCTCGCCGATCACATAAGGAGTTTCGCCTGCTGCCTTAATTGCTTCCATTGTCTTATCAACATCTGCAGGATCAATAGCAAGAACCATGCCAAGCCCCATGTTAAAGGTATTGTACATCATATGTTCATCGATATTGCCCTTCTTCTGCATCAGTCCGAAAATAGGAGGAACTTTGTAGCTGTCCTTCTTAATAACCGCATGTACTCCCTCCGGAAGCATTCTGGGAACATTCTCATAGAAGCCGCCGCCTGTAATATGGCTGCATGCCTTTACACGTACACCGGCATCTTTGATGCTCTTAAGAGCTTTTACATAAATTACAGTTGGTGCAAGAAGTGTCTCGCCTAATGTAGCACCTAATTCGTCATAGTATGTATTCAGGCTTTCCTTTGTCATTTCAAATACTTTTCTGACTAATGAGAAACCATTGCTGTGTACCCCGCTGGAAGCAATACCGATGAGAGTATCGCCGGCCTTTAAATCAACACCTGTGATCATATCCTTCTCATCTACCACACCAACAGTAAAACCGGCTACATCATATTCCTCTTCCGGCATCAGTCCCGGATGTTCTGCTGTCTCTCCACCGATCAGTGCAGCTCCTGCCTGCTTACAACCTTCTGCAACACCTGCAACGATCGTAGCGATCTTCTCAGGATAATTCTTACCACATGCAATATAATCAAGGAAGAATAAAGGCTCTCCACCTGCACAAGCTACATCATTTACACACATGGCAACGCAGTCAATACCGATGGTATCATGCTTGTCCAGTAAAAAGGCCAGCTTAATCTTGGTTCCGACACCATCTGTTCCTGATAAGAGAACCGGTTTCTCCATACCCTTGATAGCATCCAGTGAAAATGCACCGGAGAATCCGCCAAGACCACCTAATACTTCCGGTCTCATAGTCTCCTTTACATATTTCTTCATTAATTCTACTGATTTGTATCCGGCCTCAATATCAACGCCTGCTTTCTTGTAATCCATTTTGTTATAACCTGCCTTTCTATTATTCCTATTTCTCTAAGTATGCTTTGTAACCAATTTCCTGCAATTTTGCATCTTTGGCTTCTACCTGAGCCTTAAGCTTTGCAGAATACTCTTTTAATCTGGCAAGAAGCTGTTCATCTGAAGTTGCCAGAATCTTGGCAGCCAGAAGACCTGCATTCGCTCCACCATTGATTGCAACAGTTGCAACAGGAATACCTGAAGGCATCTGTACGATAGAATATAAGGAATCTCTGCCACCAAGAGATGTGGTGTGCATCGGAATTCCAATAACAGGCATAGGAAAGATTGCCGCACACATACCAGGAAGATGTGCTGCCATACCTGCTCCTGCAATAATTACTTTAAATCCCTTGCTTTCTGCTGATTTGGCGTATTCAAAAAATACATCCGGTTCTCTGTGTGCTGAAATAATCGTCATTTCATAAGAAATACCAAGTTCCTCCAGAATGTCTGCCGCTTTTGCCATAATCGGCATATCTGAATCCGAACCCATTACAATACCAACCTGTGCCATGATATATCCTCCTAAAACTTGTTTTATCCGTAGCAGCATGCACTGCTGACTATTATCATCTTATAAACAAAATGTCGCCACGTCAACTTAAATGTCGTATTTTCTACAAAAAAGTCCATCTTATGTAAATGGTCTGTTCAATTCTTCACAGCCCGCCAGCACAAATCTTCCCTTTTCAATGATCGGATATGCGTTTCCTTCCTTATCATAAGCAATGATACTTCCCAGCTCATCATAAGGGATCGTAATATCTGTGTGGCAGCCAAAATATGCCTTGGAGGGATCTGTCTTGCGAAGCAGTGACACGGAATTATCCTTAGCTACGATTTCTTTTCCATCTTCGTTGTATACTTTCACATCTTCACTTCTGGAATAACAGGTATCTCCCACAGCAAAATGAGGTCCCGTCTTTTCTGCGATCAGAATTGGAAAACGACTTCCAATATCATACTTCTTTGCAGTCATATAGGCAGTTGTGTTCGTACCGATCGCAAATTCTCCAATCGGCAAAGTATCATAATGATAGAGGACATTTGCCTTAAGGTACTCCTGATTCTCCTGTTCTGACTCAAAATTAGTACAGGTATATGTCTGGATCATGCCATCCTTAAAGGTCATTTCCAGATTGTGGTATTCCAGTTCATTCAAAAATACCCTGCTTACATGCAGTGTTCCATGTGTTCCTTCCAGTACCGGTGAGGTAAATACCTCGCCAACAGGAATATTGACATCTGCAACACAGTTTTCAAAAATAGCCTCTTTCTCAGGATCAGTGATCGGATATAAATTAATATGCATATCCGTACGATTACCGTTCATTCCTTTCACTTCTACATAGGACGCCCGGTTTAATGTATCTATGATAATCGCCTGTATTCTCTCATACGTGTGATAATCCAGTGTATTGATCTTCACCGTTTCATCAAAAATTTCTTCAAACTTCTCTCCGATCTCCGGTACAGGAAAAGCTATGATCGTGAAGCTTCTCTCTTCCCCATTGATATACTGGTATACAATATCAGAAGACGCTCCTGTATATTCTGCTGAAAGTTTCTGCTGTTCTGTATTCATTGAACAAGCCTCAGGCTTGGATTCCGGTGCAAAAGGGATTTCTCCAAAGGTTTCAATTACAGCAGGTCCCGCATGTCTGGCAGCTTTTTCTTTATTTACTTCATATGCCTGCTTCAGAACTTCCAGTTTTCTGTTCATCAGTCTGCGATCAAGAAACAGTGCCAGATCGTCCTTATGATCATAGTCAAACTGCTTATTGGGAATCGCACCATAATAACCAATCTTGAAATTGCCTCTCTTATGAAAAATACTTGATGAGGCACGATAGATTGTAGGTTTCAAGCCCATTTTTGCAAAATTCGATATTGCCGCTTTGACGATACGTTCAAAGCCAAGGCAAAACCTCACATCTACTGTTTCCTTTTTGCCAAGATCCTTGTTGCCTTTTACAAAACCTATACGATATCCTTCTGTATACGTATCTGCGATCATTTTAACACGTTCCTGCGGAAGTGTGTTAAGATATCGCGCCATTTTTTCGGTATCTTCTGAAATATATTCTCCAAAACGATACAGATATCTTATATCTGTCAGATCACTCTGTGTAATGATCTGTGCCGCAAAGCAGTTCTGTGGATCTACCAGAGTTGAAACTCTCCATTCCGCAGCAGGTTCAGAATAATCACTTACAAACCAGTACAGAGCCTCCTGAAGTTCCTTCTCATCCACTTCTCTTTTCTCTTCCTGTGCACAGGTAAAGATACCATATACTTCGATCAGTAATTCCAGACGGATCACCAATTCTTCCAGCATTCCCTCATATGCATAGGGAATCATACATCTAAGTTCTGTATACAGAAACGAAAGTAACCGTCCTTTTTCCAATCCAAACTGTTTACATGCATAAGCCGGATTTGCATAGCTTCTATTATAATTTTCACCCAGAATATCCTCATATAGCCCGGTATTTGCTGTGCGAAGTTCCTCTAAGGATGCCTGTTCGAGCCATCCCTTTTGGATTCTGTCATAATTTTCCTTTAACAGCATACTAAACTGAGCCATTCTGTGAAAATAATCTGCATATTTTTCTGATACTGATTGTTCTGCGAGCATTTCCTGTAAGCGCTCAACAGCCAATTCGTATCTTTCCTCTACCAATGTCATACTCCACTCACTCCTAAATACAATATAAAACCACCTGCAATAATGGTCATGCTATTCAATATGATCCCTGTTACAGGAAAAATCCGAAATATATCTTTTTCAAGCATAGCTAATATTCCCAATACTATTCCTGTCACTGCGAATATAAGCGACAGAAGAATGACAGAACCATATTGCACCGGTGCAACTCCCTTATTCTGATATGTCAGATATACTGCCAGACAAACTGATGCCACAGATATTGCACCCAGTATTGCCGACATAATACCCCGTTGGGGATTTTTCTTATCAGTAAAAATATATCCAGGTTTATGAAACATATTTTAACTCCCTTACGAATATATAAACACAACGAATGGGCATTCCCTATGAAATGCCCATTAAACGCTTAAAATAAAATTTTGGATTTGTCTGCTAAAAGTCTGGCTCCGCTGATCAGTAATAATACTCCGCTTGCAACACCTGTCACGACTGCAACAACTCCAAGTACGATAGAAAGTGCGCCGGAGCGACCCATCGTCTTATATATTTTCTCCTCCATATGCATTACCTCTCGCTATTCGAATGATTTATTACTATTTTGCACCATACTGTGCATAATAAGCATCAATTGCTGCCTTTGTCTTATCATCAATCAGTACTTTACCATTATATGGCCTGTTATAGAGATATTCCACTACTTCTTCCATGGTAACGATAGCGCCTGTTTCGATACCGTATACCTCTCGGATCTCTGCCAGTGCGTTCTGCTGTGTCTTACCACGTTCCTGACGATTCAGGCTGACCATAAGACCTACAACGTCCACATTTGCCTGTGCTGTCAGAATTGGGAATGTCTCTTCAATAGACTTGCCGGATGTTGTAACGTCCTCAATGATCACTACTTTATCACCATCATTCAGGTCACTGCCAAGCAGGATTCCAACATCGCCATGATCTTTTATCTCTTTTCGATTAGAGCAGTACTTGATGTCTCTGCCATAAAGTTCGCTAAAAGCAATCGTAGTTGCTACTGCCAAAGGAATTCCCTTATATGCAGGTCCAAAAAGTACATCAAAATCAGTGCCATAATTATCATGGATCGCCTGTGCATAGAACTGACCCAGTCTTCTTAACTGAGAACCTGTCACATACGCACCTGCATTCATGAAAAATGGAGATTTTCTGCCGCTCTTTAATGTAAATTCACCAAATTTGAGTACATTGCTGTCTACCATGAACTCTATAAACTCTTTCTTGTACTGTTCCATCTTAATAACCATACCTTTCTATGCTACGCAAGCTTATTTATTTTCTAATGCCTGATGAATATCCGCGATCATATCTTCTACTGCCTGTCTGGAAGCATCCCCGAAGTGTTCTGCTCCAAATTTGGCATATTTTTCATTCTGATATGCTGCAATAATTCCTCTGGAAGAATTAACGATAGCTCCCAGTCCATCTTCATTAAAGAAATGAACCAGATCCTTGCCCTGTCCACCCTGTGCTCCATATCCCGGAACCAGAATATAGGACTTCGGCATCAACTTACGCAACACCTTACCCATTTCAGGATAAGTAGCGCCTACGACAGCACCTACGTAGCTGTAAGAATCGCCCATTGCCTGTTCGCCCCACTCAGCTACTTTCTCTCCTACCCACTCATAGAGAGGTCTGCCATCGATCAGACGATCCTGAAATTCTCCACTGCTTGGATTAGAAGTCTTTACCAATACGAAGATGCCCTTCTTTTCTTCTTTGCATACATCAATAAAAGGCTGTACACCATCACTTCCAAGATAAGGATTCACTGTAACAAAGTCCTCGTTAAATGCCTGACAAATATTGTTTCCAACCTGTACCCTGCCCAAGTGTGCAGTCGCATAAGCTGCTGAGGTCGAACCAATGTCTCCCCTCTTAATATCGCCAATAACGACCAGGTCTTTGGATTTACAATATTCTACTGTTTTGTGAAAAGCCATAAGTCCGGGAATTCCAAACTGTTCATACATGGCGATCTGAGGTTTTACAGCAGGAATCAGATCATATGTCTTATCAATGATTTCTTTATTATAAAGCCAGATAGCCTCTGCTGCACCTTCCAGTGTCTCGCCTTTCTCTGCAAAAGCAGCCTTTTTGATGTGCTCAGGCACGAATTTCATCATCGGATCAAGTCCCACTACAATAGGGGCACCTGTCTTACGGATTTTCTCTACGAGTTTGTTAATCATGAATTTACTCCTATCTATATGTTCTGTAATCATTCACAACCATTTATAAATGTTGCATACTTCTTTATATTGGATACATTAACATACTTTTGCTGTGATTGTCCAGTCACAATCACAAGGGTTGGCGCCTGCATAACACCATACTGTACTGCAAGATCCATATTTTCTTCTGCATCGATGACTGTATAATCTACATCTTTGAGATATTCCTTTGCCAGTCTGCAGTTAGGACAAGTCTTGGTTGTGAAAAGAAATCTGATATTTCTCTCTTCCTCACGCTGTGACAACATAGATGCATTCAGTGCCGCAGCTTTAATTTCCGGTGTCTGCTCTTCTTTCTTGTGCTGTCCCTGTATGACAGAATCACTTATCTGATACTCTGTTCTGTTTGCATATTCCTGAAGTTTACCATCATTCCAGTTCTGTACCGGACGATAATAGCCTGTTATACGGCTGTAAACTTCTGTTACTTTGCCGCACTTTGGACATATCTTCTGTTCACCGCTTAAATAACCATGTTCCTTACAGATAGAGTAAGTTGGTGACAATGTATAATAAGGTAATTTATAATTCTCTGCAATTGTACGGACAAGATTCGCCGCCGCCTTCCAGTCAGGAAGTTTCTCTCCCAAAAATGCATGGAATACTGTACCTGATGTATAGAGTGTCTGCAACTCATCCTGCACGTCCAGTGCATCAAAAATATCTGTAGTATAATCAACCGGCAAATGAGAAGAATTCGTATAATAAGGCGTATCTCCCTCATGACCTGCCGTAATGATATCCGGCCATTTAGCTCTGTCATGTTTTGCCAGTCTGTAAGTTGTACTCTCAGCCGGTGTGGCTTCCAGATTATACAGATCACCATATTCTTCCTGATAATCAGAAAGACGTTCACGCATGTGGTTCAATACATCTTTGGTAAATTTCTGTGTCTCGGGATGAGTGAGATCGGCACGCAGCCACTTGGCATTCAATCCGGCTTCATTCATACCGATCAGACCGATTGTTGAAAAATGATTATCAAATGTTCCCAGGTAACGCTTTGTATATGGATATAATCCTTCATCCAGCAACTTAGAAATTACATTTCTCTTGATCTTAAGGGAACGTGCTGCAATATCCATCATTCTGTCCAGACGTTTGTAGAAATCCGCTTCATCAACTGCCTGATAAGCGATACGTGGCATATTGATGGTTACAACACCTACGCTTCCGGTACTTTCACCTGAACCGAAGAATCCTCCTGTTTTCTTGCGAAGTTCTCTTAGATCAAGACGTAATCTGCAGCACATACTTCTGACATCTGATGGTTCCATATCAGAATTGATATAATTTGAGAAATATGGAGTTCCGTATTTCGATGTCATTTCAAACAGTAATCTGTTGTTTTCCGTGTCAGACCAGTCAAAATCTTTGGTAATGGAATAAGTAGGAATCGGATACTGGAAGCCTCTGCCATTGGCATCTCCTTCGATCATAGTCTCAATAAATGCTTTATTGACCATGTCCATTTCTTTCTTACAGTCTTTATAGCAGAAATCCATTTCCCTGCCGCCTACAATTGCAGGAAGTTCTGCCAGATCATTGGGTACTGTCCAGTCCAGTGTAATATTGCTGAATGGAGCCTGCGTCCCCCAACGGCTTGGTGTATTTACACCATAAATAAATGCTTCGATGCATTTCTTTACTTCACCATAGCTTAAATTATCTACTTTAACAAAAGGAGCCAGGTATGTATCAAATGAAGAAAATGCCTGTGCACCAGCCCATTCATTCTGCATGATACCGAGGAAATTTACCATCTGGTTGCATAATACAGACAGGTGTCTGGCAGGAGCCGATGTAATCTTACCTGTAATACCTCCCAGTCCTTCTTTGATCAACTGCTTCAGTGACCATCCCGCACAATATCCTGTCAGCATGGACAGATCATGGATATGAATGTCTGCATTTCTATGTGCTTCTGCAATTTCATCATCATATATTTCAGACAGCCAGTAATTTGCTGTGATCGCGCCTGAGTTGGACAGAATAAGACCTCCAACGGAATATGTTACCGTAGAGTTCTCCTTTACTCTCCAGTCTTCAGACTTTACGTAACTGTTCACAACTTCCTTGTAATCAAGGATCGTGGACTTCATATTACGCATCTTCTCACGCTGTTTACGATAGAGAATAAATGCTTTGGCAGCCTCTGCATAGCCAGCCTGTTCCAGCACTTTCTCAACGCTGTCCTGAATCTCTTCTACGTGTATTGTTCCCTCTTTTACCTTCCCCTGCATATCTGCTGTCACACGAAGTGTCAGTAAATCTACAATTGCCTGATTATACTGAACTTCTGTCGCATCAAATGCTTTTACAATGGCTCCGCTGATCTTCTCTAAACTAAACTCGACCTCTTTGCCATCTCTCTTAATTACACGAAACATTGAAAAACTTGCTCCTTCCTCCGGCTGCCGTACAGCCTTCCCCCATATTTACATATCCTTCTCCAGTGCCGCTCTTGCACCGCAGGACCGTGTATGATTTAATACTAGCACGCACCAACTTATAAGTCAATCGAACATACTAAATATCGCCTGTTCTTTTATTTTTGTATACAATATATTGTGTTCTGCCCAATAATTCTATCTAGTCTGCAGAAATTGTGCTTCTCTTTGTGCCTTTGCATCATCTGTATATACATTCAGGTAATCTGTAATCAGACTCTTAGCCTGTGAAAAATTACCAATATATTCGTTAGCTACGATCTGGTTGAATTTCAGACTTTGCAGGCAGGCTGAATCACCGATTTCAATACCTGCTTCATATGCTGCCAATGCATCTTCATACTTCTGCTGTTTCATCAGGCAATTACCCAGACTGTTATAAATTGCCGCATCCGGTGCATTAGCATCCAGATAGGTCTGATATACTACTGCTGCATAGTTCATATCACCAAGTTTCTCATATGTCTGCCCAAGCATCAGAGATACTTTGGCATCTGTTCCATTCAGGGCGCCATCCAGATAAATTCTGGCGTTGGCATAATCCTCCATATAATAATACAAAATACCTTTCTGAGAATCTGTCAGCTTCTTATCCGACTTATCCATAAAACTCTGAATATAGGCTTTACCCTCATCTGCAAAACCTGCTGCCTGCATCTCCTCATAGGCAGAAGTCACCAGTTCCAGATTATCTGAATCCAACGAAAAAGCTTTCTCGAAATCCTGGACCGCGGCATCATAGTTTCCTTCTTTTAAAAAGGTGCAAGCTCTCAGATAATAGGCATCTGTATCTTTTTCATGCAGACCAATGATCGCTGAATATATATCCTGCGCATCCTCATATTTACCTGATTTATAATAAGAAGATGCCAGATAATAATTCGTATCAAATTCCAGATCCGTTACTTTACCTGCTGAATAGCTGATGGAAGTAAGAAAACACTCCGCTGCTTTCTCATAATCTCCCAGTCCCATATAGGCGAGTCCTTCTCCTCTGTATATGAGCTGTTCATCTTCATTATATACAGTTGCTGCTTCAAAACTGTCAATAGCACCATTATAGTCCATTTGTTCCAGAAGCTGCATCCCCTGTTCAATATTCGTACTCTGCTCTGCTCCACAGCCCGCCAGCGCACACACTGTAACTACTGTCAGCAGACTTAATTTAACTTTCTGCATGATTATTCCCCAACAGTCACTTCATAGGACACTTCGAAGCTCTTACCTGCTTCCAGTACATTTCCCCACTCTCTGTTCTCCAGACTTCCTGTATAGTCAGCCCTGTCACATCTGCCATACCATGGCTCAATGCAGATAAAAGGTGCCTCCTTCTTAGGTGGTGACCAGATTCCAAATAATGGAGCTTCAAATCTGACTGTCAGGTATGGTTTTTCTTCTCCATACGCCAGAGAAACTTCGTGTGCCTGATTTCCTTCTATTACCAGTGCATCATTATCAAACAGATCTTTCGTTACTGCCAATACACCGTTATTCAAAGCATATGTTTTCTTCTCATTTGTCAACAGACCGCCCTCTCCTAACATGGAAGATACGATCTTGTCTGCCGTATCAAAGCGTAATGTGTAATCTGTCTGCTTCGTTCCCTCCTGAATCGGACAGAGAAAAGCAGGATGTCCACCAATGCTGAAGTACATCTTATGATTATTAGTATTATCCACTTTCCATGTGATCTTTAAATGATTATCCACAATCTTATAGGTAATTAGCAATTTAAAGTGGAATGGATATTTTGCATATGTTTCTGCCGTATCGTTCAGTTCAAATCTGAGAGATTCCTGTGTATGTTCTGTCAGAGTAAACTCCATATCTCTTGCAAATCCATGCTGGGACATTGCATATTCCTGACCTTCATAATAATACTTTCCTTCATGAAGTCCACCTACAATAGGAAACAGTACCGGAGATGTTCTTTTCCAGAATTCCGGTCTTGCATCCCACATATATTCTCTGCTGTCGCTTTGTCTTTTGAGTGATTTGAGTTCTGCACCAAAGGAACTGACCTCGATGCTGATGTGTTCATTTTTTAACTGATACTTTGTGCCTGTACTCATGTCTCCTCCTAAAATTATCTGTCTAATGGAAATACTGTCTTATCCGCTACTGAAATATCCTTTCCGATCTGTACTTCGATCAAGTGCAGATCACTGTCTGCCATTACGGTGTGTTTACATCCTTCCGGAATTTTAATAACGCTGCCGGCTGAAATTTCCTGCATCAGATCATCCAGGATCACCTTTCCGTGACCGGATACAACTGTCCATACCTCTTCCCTATGCTGATGACTGTGGTATTTCATCCGATGCCCGGGTTTTAAATTTACACGTACTGTATAGGACTGTGGCTGCATATCGATCACAGTATAACTGCCCCATGATTTTTCAGCATACTTTACCACACCGCCTATAGATTCTACATAGGGCTTCATATAACTGCTCTGATCTTTGTCAGCTACCAGAATTCCATCATTGCTGACTGCGACTACCATGTTTTTGCATCCCATACATAATACCGGAATATCCAGTTCGTTAACTACATTGGTATTATCACAGTTGTCATCCATTGTAACATTACCAAGCTTCTGATCCGCCATAACTTCAGTCATCATGTTCCAGGTTCCTACGTCCTTCCAGTCTCCTGCATAACGCATTACCTGAATACTGTTCTCTTTTTCCACAACTGCATAGTCAAAGCTGATTTTGGTCAGTGTATCATACTTTTCATATAGATCATCGTACTTCTTAAAATCAATAAGTCTATGTGCAATATTCAATAAATAACCCAGTTTAAACGCAAATACACCTGCATTCCATAAAGCCCCCTGTGCCAGATAGGCCTGTGCAGCCTCTACTGTTGGCTTTTCCTTAAATTCACGTACCTTGCTTACTGTATCTGCTGTATCCGGAATAATATAACCATACTTTTCACTTGGATATGTCGGTTCAATCCCCATCAGTGTCAGATTTGCATTTCCTGCATGTACCAGTTCTTCCAGCTTCCTGACTCCCTCATAATAAGAATTGTCTACGTAAGGATCGACCGGACATACTGCCACACACTCTTCTTCACCTACTTCCTGCACATCATGCAGATAAGCTGCCGCCAGTGCAATCGCCGGAAAGGTGTCACGTCTGCACGGTTCTACGCATACGCTGACCTGTTCTCCCAACTGGTTACGTATCGCGCTGACCTGCGTCTTACTGGTAGCGATCGTTACCCTGGCTTCACTGTCAACTGTCGTGATCTGTCTGTAGACACGCTGTACCATAGACTCACGATTTCCCTGTTCGTCTTTGAACAGTTTAATGAACTGCTTGGAACGTATATCATTAGACAAAGGCCAGAGACGCTTGCCACTGCCGCCTGATAACAGAATTATATTCAAAATACTTTACCTCCGCTGTATATAATAAATCCGCTATACCAGATTCTTTACAGAGTCTAGTATAACGGATTTGTGTTTAAAGTACAATGATTGTTTGTGATTATGTTGACTGTATTATCTCATTGCTGCGATAAATTTGTCTGCAATTGCTCTATGTCCTGTCTGGTTCGGATGTGGATTATAATCGTAGTTATCAGGATCTCCCTGCAAATATTTATTTGCATTGATGGTATTATACAGATCTACGATCACACATCCTGTTGACTGCTTTTCAATGATCGCATTCAACTGTAATACGTACTGTTTTGCCAGAGTTTCCATATTTAGCACTTCAAAACTTCCAAGATAAATGCTTGGTGTATTATGAAATGGATTATACAGATTTCCTACATAAATCTTTGCATTTGGAGCTATCTGCCTCAGAGCCTTGAGAATTGCCACATAATTCGTTTCAAAATCACTGACCGCCTGTTTCATAACCTTACCATTATACAGCTCATTATGCAAAGAATAAGCAATAGGAAGTGCCTGCCAGTATGCTTTCATCAGTTGAAAAACATTTTTGGTAGACAATCTGGCTGACCATGCGGAAATAACAGAACCCAGTTCACTTACATCACACCCGAAACAGTCTGCCATAACACCATATGCTGCCACCAGAATATCATTTGAACCTATATCCAGAGTAATGATGTCTGCATTCTTAAGTTCTGCACACACTACCGCATGATAAGGATTCGAGGTATTAAGCAGAACCTCTTTTAAGTCCCCGCTCTGTATTCCATCAACACCCAGATTGGTCACTTCGCATCCATCATACTGTCCTTTGAGGAAATTACCGACCATATTAACATATGTACTGTCTCCAGCTGTAATACTGTCACCAAGAGCTACATAGTGAATTTCCTGTGGTGCCTCTTCTGCTGCCAGAACCGGCATCGCTGCTCCAAAAATCTGTAACGCCGCCGCAATCCCTGCTAACGCTTTGCAAATCTGTACTTTGAATCTTCTCATTTTTATCCCTCCGTGTCATAATTGATTCCTTGTCAATGTGTTAAAATTGTATTTATTGTATATACAATTATATAACTTTTCTGACACTTTTTGGTAAAAATATATTAGTGACTCTGTCTACTTTATTGCTCTTCCAATAATTCTGCTACGTCTCCTACATTTTCCAGATTCTGAATCTCTCTGTCAGAGAATTTTATATGGAATCTCTCTTCAATAAGACTGATCAAATTAAAGAACTCCATAGAACTAAGCCCCAGATCATCTACAAATTCTGATTCCTCTGTGATCTCTACATCATCTTCTGTCATTGCTTCTCTTATTACTTCCAATAATTCTTCTGTCATTGTTCCTGCTCCTTATACTTTCTATATTCCTCTAAGACATTTCTTCTGACAAGTTTGCCCATTCCTGTTCGCTCAAAGGCTTCCTGCCTGATCCATATATCTTCTATTTTACGAAAATATGGCTGCTTTTTATTATATTTTCTAATATCCGTTAATACCTGTTCATGCCATTCTTCATCTGCTACTATCACAGCAACAATACGGTCATCTGTATACAGCGTACATGCTTCTCTCACATGCCCGATCTGTGACAGTTCCTCATCTACTTCGTTATAATACAGTTTACTTCCATTTTTCATGGAGATCATATCCTGCTTACGTCCAAGAATATCCAGTGTTCCATCTTCATGTCTGGCTGCAATATCTTTTAGATAAATACATCCATTCTTTAACACTTCTGCCGTTTCCTGCGGCTTCTTATAATATTCTGTCATGACATCAGGATTGTGGATCACCAATTCCCCGTCCTCCTCCAGTGTTAATTCTACACCTTCCACAGGAGTAAGGTGATCCACGCTGTCCTCTATTCTGCTCATTGCAGCAGCACCTGCTGTCTCCGATGCTCCATACAGGTTCTGCATTCTGATGCCATGCTTTTCTGCCAGTTCCTCCAGACTTTTTTCACATTTGGAACCTGCAACCGTGATCACTCTGGCATTTTCTCCCTGTTTCCCATTCAGGAGAAGATACTCTGCCAGACTCGCTACGATAGAAAGCACAGCAGGTTTAAAATATGCGATTTCCTCCACCATACGTCTTGGATTACCCATACATAAGGTTCTGCCCTGATTCCAGAATGACAGAACTATAAAATTGGCATACAAATGTCCTGTTGGCGTAGGAATGTAAACCTTTCCATTATATCCTCCGGCAAGCTGTCCTTTTACTTTCGCTGCATTTCTGTATAATGCCCCGAAAGGAACCACCACACCCTTTGCCATTCCTGATGTACCGGATGTGAAGAACATAATATCTCCATCCCGATAAACCGATCTGTCTCTGTCATCCTCATGCTCCGGCTGTGGATAAGTTTCATATACAATATGTTCCTGTTCCAATGCCCTTGCAATCTTTCTGTCCTTTTCATCAGTGAAGACACACTCTGCATCAGCATATTTCAGCAAAGTCACAATATCTTCCACCGGAAGGAGTGCATCCATGGCGATCATCGTTTTGCCTGCTGCCAGTGCGCCATATGCATTACAGAACCATTCATAAGCTGTGGCCCCCAGCACTGCGATCCTGTTACATTCCAACTGACGGTAATATTCTGCATAGTCTGCAATATCGGCGGATAATTCCCTGTAGGTTCTGGTCAGTCCCTGATATTCTTCCACCGCTGTATTCTCTCCATAAGCTTCACTCCAGCTTATAAGTTCATCAAAAAATCCCATGTTTCGTCCTCCTGAGCAGAAACTTATCTATTTTAGCAACAATAAAACATCCGGTAAAGATCACACATACCCTGATCGCAAAAATCACGATCAATCCCAATACGGGATTCTGCATGAATATTTCTCTTTCGCTCAAAAGATGCCAGTCAAAACTCAATACTTCTATGGAATGTACCACAAAGATCCATAAGGAATACCGACCAAGTTTCCGGACAAAATCTGTAAATCTGTTCTGTATATGCTCCAGATGCAAAGCGATCCGCATATATACCACTGCATGTGGAATTCCGGGCACAATACGTGCAATATAGGACTGTGAACCACCTGCGAACATAATGCCGATTCCCACAATATATCCCAAAATGACTAAAACAGTAAGGATCACATAATCTTTCATATACCATTTACGGATCAGGAACTTGGATTCTTTCAGACAATAGCCGCAATATAATGTAAATACTGCCTCCAAGACTCCACAGGGACACAGTGGAAGCCATGGTGCACGTTCCAGTATGATCCCTATCACCAGCAAAATTCCAATCACTGTCTTTTTGTACTTGATTTTGCTGCTTTTCATGATCAGGTTTAAAATAATACCCGCCCAGCAAAGAGTGAACAAAAACCAGGCAGGCCCCAGATTACATATGATCCTGCCCTTTATCGTATAAACATTCTGACTTCCTGTAAGAAATCCCAGCACAATTCCTCTCGCACCGCCATATGCAGAACGCAGAGTATGAAAACGCAGAAAATTGATCACTGCACAGCAGCCTGCTGCCATGATACCAACAAAAGCATACGGCTTCATCAAACTGCTGATCTGACTCTTTGTATAACTCTTGACAGGCTTCGGTTTGAACCAGTATCCACTTGCCAGAAGAAACGCAGGCATTAACCCCAGCCATATCAGGTTCAACGGGATCTGCACTCCTATCAGCGCCGGATTCCCATTCCAGTAATCATATGTATGCCAGAACACAACAATAAAAATAGCAAATCCTTTCAGCAGATCGAACATGCTCATTCTGTTTTTATATACTTTTTCTATTTCCTTCATTCCGATTTCCACGCCCTTATGATACGATTTCAAGCTGTGGCAGTTCCAGTGATCCCCATGACTTGGAATGCCATACAATTTCTCTTTGTGTAATTACTCTCTTCTCAAATTCCAAACCATTTACACAATCCAGATCAACACTTTCATGATCTGTATCCCTGACAAACAACGTATATATCGTCTTGTATTTGCCCTCCTGCAGCAGCGATATGTCCATATCTACAGTGATTCCCCCCCTCTCACCTGCATCACGGCTTTCTATGTCATACAGGAAGGAAGCACATACAGGATTCTCCACACTGTCAAATACTTCCACACGCAGGCACAGATTGACAACATCGCTGTCATAACGCCATTTAAAATGGAACCGTATTTTCTCCCCTTCCCAGAATACAGCATCTTTTTTATTCACATACTCTGCGCTTAGTAATCTGACCTCATCTCTCTGTAACCACAAGAAACGACGATTCGTACTGAAATCAATAAAAGTCTGTGTGCTCTTCTTCTCCCCAAAATACTCCTGAATCGCCTGACCGGTATCTCCATCAAAGATAACTGAGCCCTTGTCCAATACAATACATCTCTTGCAGAACTTACTTATCGTCACCATATTATGGCTGACACAAAGTACTGTTCTTCCTTCCTTAGCTGACAATTCCTGCATCTTGTCCAGACATTTCTTCTGGAATTTCATATCTCCGACTGCCAGTACTTCGTCCAGGATCATGATATCCGATTCCAGATAAGCCGCCACTGCAAATGCCAGCTTCACATACATACCTGATGAATACCTCTTTACAGGTGTATCTATAAATTCACGGATCTCAGAAAAAGCTATTATATCCTCAATTTTGGAATCTATCTCTTTTCTCGTCATTCCCAGAATGGTGCCATTTATGTATATATTTTCTCTGCCGCTCAATTCCGGGTGGAATCCTGTACCGACTTCCAGCATACTTGACAGGGTACCATCCAGATATACCTTCCCTGATGTAGGTGCTGTAATTCTGGACAATATTTTGAGAAGAGTGGATTTACCGGCTCCGTTTGCACCAATAATGCCTACGGCTTCTCCACGCTCTACCTCAAAGCTGACCCCATTTAATGCATTGATCTTCTTTCTCTCCGGAATCTTCGCCTGCTCTCTATTTCTTTTTCTTAATAATTCTTCATAAAAGGAACGACCACTTATGCTTCCCAACTGGTATTCCTTATAAACATTATCTACTTTTATAATGATGTCTCTCTCAGTCATATCTCTTCCTATTACCTGTCCCAGTTCCGTTGTTACTGACGTTTGATCTTCATTGTGACCGTTTTATCAAAAGGCTGTGTTCTAAGTTCAAACGTTTCTACATAACGCTCTCTTGCATTATGCCTGTTTACCTCATCGATTACCTCTTTTATACTCCGTCTCAGTTCTTCTACGGGCGTATTTTCTATCAGAGAAGTATACACTGTTGCATGAATATGTCCTTTCTGTTCCGATACAATGACTTCCTCGATCAGATCGCTTTTTAACAGATCATTCTCTATCAATTCAGGTGATATATTCTGTCCATTTGACAAAATCAGCAGATTCTTGCGCCGTCCTGTCAGATATAAATATCCATCTTCATCAAAATATCCCAAATCGCCGGTTCTGAACCACTCTCCATCAAATACTTCAACATTCAGATTATCTTCTCCGTAATATCCCTGCATGATATTACTTCCTCTGACCTGAATCTCCTCATCTACGATCCTCACATCATTGTATGGTGTCATAATGCCTACAGAACCGTATCTGTGATATCTGTCAGTATTTACTGTTACAAAAGTTGCCGTTTCTGTCAGCCCATAACCTTCATATACAACAATTCCAATTGTGCAGAAAAAATCCAGGATCTCCTTATCCAGAAAAGCCCCACCGCATATAATAAATTCCAGATTACCTCCAAGTGGCTTCAATATAGAAGAAAAAGCCTTTCTTCCAATGTGAATATGCATTCTGTCCAGTCTGTTACTGATCCTGCACATCATTTCAAATTGTTTTCTTTTACCACTTTTATCTATGTTCTGGTTGATCTTCTTATACAAAAACTCCAACATCATAGGAACACATTCCATGATCTGTGGCTGATAACGAAGTAAATCTTTCTGAATTACCTTAAGACTACTGTTCAGGCAAAACCGGCTTCCTATTGCCAAATGACACAGCAAAACGACTAACCCGTACATATGATACAGTGGTAAAACCAGTAACAGTGAAGGCTGTTTATCATAGAGTCTGTAAATGGCCCCTCCCCGTATGGATTCTGCCATGTTACGGTTGCTTAATACTACACCATGTCTCTCTCCTGTCGTTCCTGAGGTAAATAGGATGAATGCAGTATCATTTGCCTGAACCAAAGGCAGTTTTGTCTTATGCTTTCTTCTGTCGGATTCTTCCAACAGCTTCTCATATGTAACCACTTCTATATTCTGTGGCTTTTCCTTATATTCATTGGGTACCAATACACAATCTGTATCCGTCTTGCGCATCAGCAGTTCCAATTGTTCTGCCCTGATTCCTGACTCTGTCATCACTGCGGTCTTACCGGCAGCAATAATTGCATAGAATAATACGATACAGGCGTATGAATTCCTGCACACTACACCAATATGTGATTTATCTTTATATTGTACATAAATGGTCTGTGCAGCATTATGGACATCATTCATAAATTGATCATAGGTAACATTTACTGTATTTTTATCTGCATCCGTATAGGTAAAAGCTACAGAATCCCTGTATTTTTCACAGGTATCCTTCAAAAATGTCCATATACTGTCATACTCTGGAAAATCCAGATAGAAACCATCTTTCTTATGTTCTCTTTCCATCGATCAGCATGCCTTTTCAATATAATCAACGATGTCCCGCACCTGTACGAAACTGTCCATGTTCTCTTCCGGGATCATACATCCAAAGCTCTCTTCCAATTCACCGATCATTTCCATGACCTCCATAGAGCCAAATTCCAACTCATCTACCAGATAAGTAGCCTCTTTTATCTCTACTTTATCATCTCCCAGAGCAATTCTGATCGCTTCGGTCACTTTATCCATAATTTCATCTCTGCTCATCTTTTTCTGCGTCTCCTTCTCTCCATGCAGCGTTGCATCAGCATACTGCCAAGTGCAATGATCAGGCATCTGCCCACAAAAGTAACAACAATTCCAAATACTTTATTTTCTCCAAACAGGTTCTGTACTTTATCCCATGGGAAAGCCAGATATTCCATTGTATGTACACACAGGATATAAAGTGAATATCTGCCAATGACACGTAAACCCTTCGTCACTCTGCCTTTAAACCGTTCTGCATTCAGATACATGCATAGTTTAAGCAGAAGAAAACCTGTTATGGCACTTGCAATATAATCCGGTGTTCCCAACGCCCATACATTCTGTGATACTTCAATATTGCCCGGAATCATGACTGCAAAGGACAATACGATAAGCACGATCAGACTCTTCCTGCCAAGAGGCTGATACAGCAGATTATGTGTTCTTAACTGATAACCTATATATAAGTAGCCGCTACAGCATAACGCCTGTATGATGCAAAACGGAATCAGTGAAATAAATGGAAGTCTCGTACATACAGCCACAAGAACCATAACGCATACTGCTCTCATCCATTCCTGATCCAGCCGAAAAATAAGATTCAGTGCAAAACCGCTCAATGCCAGTACAACGAGAAACCAGATCGGTCCGATGGAGCCTACATAATGACCGGCAAGCCAGTTTTCTCCCGGGCACAGACCTAACAGGAAAGGAACTGTCCTGTACCATACACAGTCTTTTACCGACTGGTGTTCTATCATAGTTCTGGCAATTCCTGCTGCTGTAACGACCAGCCCTGTGATCAGATAAGGTTTTAACAGATAATGTATATTATCTCTGACATTCTTGCCAATGCGCTTCTTACGAAAGCCATATCCACTCATCATATAGAACATGGGGATCACGCCATATATGACCGGCTTGAAAATGATCAGGAAACAATACCACCAGTGCATGGTGAATTCAGGTTCCCAGTATTTTATATAAGCCGTAATTGAGTGTCCGAGCACCACGGCTATCATCAGGATTCCCCTGCTGATATCAAACATTCCAATTGAATTTTTCGTATTATTTTCCATGGTCACCCTCATTCCAAGAAAAGTTTCTCGATCTTCGCGAAACGATCTTCCCAATAGTAAGAAGCATCATGAGCACTCATTCTTTCTACAAAACGCGTTCCTTCCTCAGGATGGTCAAGAGCCTCTTTCATACCATAATAAATACCTGCAAATGAATTCTCCATAATGATTCCATTTTCACTGGAGCCTAACAGTTCTTTTACTCCCGCGCAATCAGTCAGCACCAGTGGTTTCCCAATAATTGCAGCTTCCTGACTTACATATGAGAATCCCTCATAACGGGAAGATGACAAAAACCAGTCTCCCTGCTTTACATATTTATGGGGATTATCACGATATCCCATTAAATATACGTTATCCAGATGATATTTGAAAATCTGATGTTCCAGATCATGCTGTACCTGATATTTATTCCAGCTTTCTCCACCACCAATGATCCAGACATCATACTGATATCCTTCTTTGTTCAGAAGGTTACATACCTCCATCAAAATATCATAACCTTTCTGAAGATTAAGCCGTCCTACCGTAACAAACAGCGGTCTGTCACTTCTGTGAATGTCCTCCACCGGTTCTGCTGCCTTTCTCAGAATGTCTTCCTGATCCAGAGGATTATAGCATACTACCAGATTACCGGGATCTCCTATGATCTCTATAATGCTGTCTTTTATCACCTGGGATACACATACGACATGCTGGAAACGCTGCATCATGCGTATCTCTTCTTCCGGTGTATACCATTCCTTTGTATAGTAGGATTTCTTATAATCTGTATGAACCCATGCAACTCTTTTGGGAATATATTCCCCATAAGTCACAGCCATCCACATAATCCAGCTTTCTTTCATACAAAGCAGTACATCAAAATTCATCTTTCTGATGGTATCTTTAAGTTCCTGCTCTGCTCTGGCGCGCTTACGCGCTATCATCTTACGTTCCAGGCGGTTCTTTCCTTTGGGATATTCTTCTTCCATCTGATAGAAATATTTCACATCAGCCGGATATACCTTATCAAAATCAGCATCCTTCTTATCCGTCAATATTGCGACCTCATGCTGCTGCCTCAATCGCATGACAACATCATACATCAGTTTCTCTACTCCTCCGCCCTGCAGCAGATCATTTACGACCAGAATCCTCATACTCTCCCTCAACTTTCCTATCTTAACAAATAACAGATAAAATGATAGAATTTCTCTCCCTGTTGCTCTCCATACAAACTCTGTAATTTTTTCTTTTTCCAGCGAAGCTTCTTCAGTCTTTTCTTATGTTCCTGTGCCTCTTTGGAATCGAACAGCAGTTTCTTAAACTCTTCCACTCCTGTTCCTTTTAAAAAGCTGTCTTTAAAATAAAACAGCAATGCTGCATATAACAGTTCCTTCTGCCCACCTCTAAGGTCAGCGCACATCTGGTTATAATCCTCAGCCATAATTGCTTCCACCATAGCTTCCTTATGCGTCTGCTTCGATATCGAACTGTTACGAAATGTATAATTATATAAAATATCCGGCATTTTCACCCATTTCGTCACATGCAGCATATAACGGAATGTAAACGGCAGATCCTCCGCATACTTCACACACTCATCAAATCTGATTCCATATTTTTCTATCTGCTCTCTGCAAAATACATGAAAACATACTTCCCAGCCGACCTTATATTGTAGAAAATCCTGCCAGAGAAAAAGTTCTCTGGAATCATCATTAAATGTCCTCTCTCCCACTCTGTCATCAAAACGAAGTTCATAGAGGAATTTTCTGTCTTCATCTATTCGTCTGGCTGCAAATGAGGCAATATCATAATGTCCCCGGTTCATTGTTTCTCTGACTTTTGCCAATGCTTCCTTCTCCAGATCATCATCTGAGTCCAGAAACATGATATATGTTCCCTGTGCTTTGTCAAGTCCGGTATTTCTCGCTGCTGCCAGCCCACCATTCTGCCTGTGTATGACCCTGAATCTGGAATCCATGTCTGCATAACGGTCACATATTGCACCCGATTGATCTGTAGATCCATCATCTACCAGAATTGCTTCATATCCTTCAAAGGTCTGTCTGCGCAGGGATTCAAGACACCTTATCAGATATTGTTCCACATTATATACCGGAACGATCACACTAAACTCAATCATCTTCCCATACCATTCTATATCGTATCAATAAATGTCTTCTCTACTTTGTTAAATAATATCAGGCCTGACAGAATGACTGCACTTGTCAGGATCACACCCCATATGAGAGAAGCAACCGGTACGCTGCCTACTCCGAAAAATGCATATCTGACAGTTTCTATAACACCTGCCACAGGATTGATCAATGCCAGACTTCTCCAGATTCCCTGTAACTTGGATAACGGATAAATAACCGGTGCTGCATACATTAATAAATTCATTCCAACACCCAGAAAAACATTCAAATCCCTGTATTTAATTGTCAATGAGGAAAAAAACAAACCAATTCCAAATCCAAGCACCGAAATCATTAACAGCAAAAACGGAATGACACATACCCAGACATTCGCATGGAATGTAAAACCTCTCAATTGAAAAATCCCATAGAATATCACGAACATAATGCACTGTATCAGCATATTCAGCAGTTTCGTTATTGTATTCGCTAAAGGAATAACAAGTCTGGGAAAATAGACTTTTCCCATAATATAAGCATTATTGCCAAATATATTATTATTTTCAAATACACATCCTGAAAAAAATCCCCATACGAGATTACCTGACATATAGAAAAGGAACTGGGGTATCCCATCCGTTGCAATTCCTGCAATAGTACCAAATACCACAGTAAAGATTCCACTGGTAAGAAGTGGTGAAAGAATCATATATAGCGGTCCAAACACTGTCTGTTTGTATTTTGTGATATAGTTCTTGCGGATAAATGTCAGGCACAGATCCCTGTACTGCCATATTTCCCGCACATTCATATCAAGCAGTCCTGTCCTTGGACTGATGACTGTTTTCCATTTTTTATCCATTTTCTCTCTCAACACCCTTATTTAAAATACTTCTCCAGATAATACTCCGGAGATATGGCAAAAATTACATACTCCAACGTTTTTCTTTTGCCTAATACTCTGTGAAACCGTATCAACGCATTCCACATCCGTTTTGAAAAAATCCTGCGCAGTTTACTGACGGGGACATTGTATTTTCTTCGCATCAGATAATACCATATCTCAATATTCCAGAAATAAGCCCTCTTCATTGCCTTTTCAAGAACAGGCATCTGCAATTTTCTGCACAGATCAATGCGCTCTCTATACGCTGACAGCACTTGCAGATGTCTCATTGCAGCCGTTTCATCCTGCATAATGCTGCCATTTCTCTGTCTGTACGCATATACGACATCATCTATCCACTCCACATGACTACATTCCATCAACAATGGCATAATGACAAACTCATCTTCATGAAGCACTCCTTCCGGATATAGATGTCTCTGCATCAGGTTTGTACGAACCAGTTTATTCCATGCAACTACAACAGTTGTCGCATAATGACATTCTCCTACACTGGTCAACGACATAAGAAGCTTCTCTTTGTCCATACTTCCTGCTTTAGGCGGTTGTCCCAGTTTCTTCATCAATGCATGTCCCAGTTCATCAACTTCACGATAATCTGCAATTACCATATCAGCATCAGTATCATGAGCTGTGGTATACAACTTCTCCAGATAATCATGGGTTATATAATCATCTGAATCAACAAAGCACACGTACTCACCTTTTGCATACTTTAGTCCCGCATTTCTTGCTGATGAAAGTCCTCCATTCTCCTTATGAAGCAGGTAAAAATGTTCATATGTATCCGCATATTCCTGCGCTATCCTGCCTGATTCATCTGTAGAGCCATCATCGATCATCCAGACCTCATATTCCCTGAAAGTCTGCTGTGCAATAGACTGCAAACATTCTCTGATATACGATGCTACATTATAAACAGGAACAATTACAGATATCTTTGCATCCATGCCTATTGCCATATCCTCCTCATAAAGAGAGGGTATCTTTGCCTAATGTAAGATACCCCCTTTATCTTATACTGCTCCACGTCTGAATAATACAGTAACAACTGTCATGAACAGGATCTTAATATCAAGACCTACTGACCAGTTATCTATATACTCCAGATCCAGTTTTACGACCTCATCAAAATCGGTAATACTGCTTCGTCCACTTACCTGCCACATTCCGGTAAGTCCCGGTGTCATACTCAGTCTTCTCTTATAATAGAGATTATACTGATTGAACTCATCTACTGTTGGTGGTCTGGTCCCCACCAGACTCATCTGACCTATTAATATGTTATAGAACTGAGGTAATTCATCGATACTTGTCTTACGGATGAACTTACCCACCTTCGTGATACGTGGATCATCATCCATTTTGAACATCAGACCGCTCATCTGGTTCTTCTCCATCAGTTCCTTCTTACGTTCCTCCGCATCTATATACATGGAACGGAACTTATATATCTTGAATCGTCTGCCATTCTTTCCCACACGCTCCTGTGCAAAGAAAATCGGTCCCGGTGATTCTATTCTGATCGCTAACGCTACAAATGGTGTCACTACAGCCGTAATGATCAGACCTACCAGAGAGCCGACAATATCAATTGCTCTCTTTACCATTTCCTGTCTGAAATCAATTGAGGTCTTGCTGTAAGATACTACCGGACGATTACCAAATGTCTCGATATTTCTCTCCACACCATCAATTGAAAATGTATGAATACAACAATTACAGATAACTCCCATCTGCTCCAGATCAGATACCAGCTTCTTCATCTGGTCAGAAGGATAATCAGGAAGATCGATCAGCACTTCATCAACTGCCATTTTACCGGCTATCTCATACAGATTATCTGCATTGGCAACAACCGGAACGCCATTCATATCATAACCTATCTTAGCCACATCCATGACTGCTGCCGCTACCAGTTCACAGTCCCAGGGTATGTTGAGCTTCAACTGCTCCATCAGCGTCGTACCTCTTTCAGAAGAAGTTACGATCAACACCTTGGTGGATGAACCACTCTTGCGGTAATATTCCAGCATCCATTTCTTATATAATGTGTGTACAGTATAAGTAATAACAACATTAAACAAAGCAAATACTGCAAATACCATACGTGACATTGTATACGTATTATGAAGAAAGAACATGATTACCAGAGCTGTGATCATTACCGTTATCGTACATCTGGCTACTGCAATGAACTCCTTATATTTACCGCGCCTAAAGAAATCTCTGTTGCCGTCTACCAGAATATTATATAAACAACAGCATAACAAGGATAACATGCATCCCAACAATGCACTTCTCCTGTCCAACGGACCGTTCACATCATAAATCTGACGCATCAGTGCTGCCAGACCAAATGAAATGATCGTGCACAGCAGGTCTATGAATGTTAAACTATAGACTTCGATCACACGGCTCTTTTTCCCTGCATCCTTCATTTTCTTACCTCCACTTATACATCTCTCATCAACAACACAGAACCTCTACAGCTTCTCCCTAAACTGTATTGATTCGAACATACCTGTAACCATTCTGAGCATGGTTACATAAATATAGGTAATTATACCTAATTAGGTTTACAAAATCAATTGTACAAATGCCTATCTTTTGTGGGATATTAATATGTATCTTGTGTAATTTTATGATTTTTTAATAATTCATTCCAGAACGAACTTCTCCATAATGAATTTACCTATATTCAGTGCATCCTCCGCGGTGGTTTCATGTCCATGTCCTTCCTCCAGCAGAATTGATACATCTTCACCATTATTCTTCATTTTTGTATAGAAATCCACACTTCCTGTAAATGGCATTAAATTATCTTCCTTGCCTGATATGATCAGATAATCCGTACCTGTGCTCTTACTGAGCAGGCTCGCCTTGGGACTATGCTTTCTGATAAATTTATTTACTGCATTTTTTCCCCAGGGAGTCAGGACCATCCTGGTCTCTCCATGCACATATTTACTGTATGCAACAGAATTTCCGATCAGTTCCTCCCAGTCAGGAGTAGAGCATACGATACATGCTGCATCAATCTGATATGAACCATTTGCAATATAGTAATAACATACCATACCACCCATAGAGAACCCGATCATACCGATTCTGTTAATATCAACATCAGGAAGCTGCCTGCAATAATCCAGAAGCTTATCTATCTCACCAGCTGTTACCACTGCTGCCTCCACTACCGTCAGTTCGTCCCCCTCCGTTCTGTCTCCATGCTGATATGCATCCGGGGTCAGGACATAATAACCGCTTCTGGCAAACACTTCTGCTATTGCCTGATAATCTGCTTTACTTCCTGATAATCCATGCTCACATATAATAATCGGTTTCTTATCAGGGTTTACCGTAGTATCAAAATATTCAATGACAGAAATATCGTCAATATGTCCGGCATTGATATTTAAGCCATCAACTACATTCCCCAATGCACCGTCAATCTTCATCTGCGCTGCTCCTGCAATAGTCTCTGTCTGTTCCACAGTCTGTGCAGATAACTGTTCAGCCTGTACTGTAGACGGTATCCGACTGCTTTCAGAAGTAGCTGATGAGCAGGCAGTAATAAAAAAGCCTGTCAGTAAAATTGGTAAGGTTAGTTGTAGTTTCACTTTTAAATTCATCATAAACCTCATTTCCACAGATCAGTCGGAAAACTCTCCAGGAGATTTTGTTGTAATTGAGATAAATCAGGGACTTCTGGAACAGGCATTTGTAAAGCCTCTTCTATTGTTGAGCATACCGGATAATTGTATCTGCCTGTACTATGATAATAGTCATCATATTTAAACCTGTCATTTTTTTCAATTTTATTAAGCATAATTGCCGGAACTCCATATGCCTCTGCCAGAATTATTCCATGAAGCGTACTGCTTATTATCAATTTGCTATTATAGATTTCATCAATTGTTTTCTTCCAGTCATCAGTTAAAATTTCTATCTCATTTTCAACTTTTTCTTTTCTGAGGTTCTTATGTATTAATACAGAATACTCTCTCTTGCTCTCATATTCTTTTGGCTGATAAATAAGAGGCATCAGAACACCCGGATCTCCTATCTTGCATTTAGAAACATCTATTCCGTTTTCTTTAAGTTTCTGTAAAGTTTCCGGGCCTCGTACACATCTTGGGTCCAGTACTCTATATGCTGTCCTCTGCCCAATAGATGCAGCCTGTTCTGAATTTAAAATTCCGCTTCCCCAAATTGTTGCATTTTGATGTCCCATCATAATCAATGAACCAATTGTATATAAATGCTTTGTCTTTCCTACCTTCTTATTTTTATCCAGATGATATTTAGATGTCATAAAATCATAAATCGGCAATGCAAGCCAATCTCCAAGATTCTCTTTTTCTGACTTTAACCTGTACGCCAAATGTCCATTCATGATCCATTTACATCTCGGAAACCAATGTAAATTCACCCGTTTACGCATTGTGGGGTAATTTATGATATTTAATATCATATAATCTCTCGTTTTTATAATAATAAAGTTTTTCATTTTCTCCTTGATAGTCATTATTTTCCTCCAGCATATTACAATTATAAAACTTTAGGTCTTTTTCCCCCGATTTTCTTCCATATGTATTTAACCCAGTTCATATTTTTAGCGAACCACGCGTAAATATGGATATAAATGTACATAGGTATATACCATTTGCTTTTAGCGGTAAAATAAGCAAATTTATAAAAAGAATCATCTGAAAAATAATCTTTTTTCAATTTTATATATTCGCATACCCCTTCCTGTTCAAAAGTATCCTTTACTTTCCTATACTTTTCTTTTATACTTTTCTTTTTTCCTTTTGCCAGATCAAACAGGTTACTGAAAATAAACGAATACTTCCATTCCAATCGCAATATATCTGAAAGTCCCATTTCTTCAAAAAATTCTTTTGTTGCCTGGGTTCTTAATTCATTAATTTTCTTTACCTGCCCCTTTGGTAACCTGTGTATGGTCTTCGTAGTGCTTGATGCATGCTGTATATAATCATAAACCAGTTTATTAACAGGCAAAAAATAAAACCATTCACAACATTTATAGTACTGAAGATTAAAGAAAAAATCTTCACACCATGGAATTTCCCTGTTAAACTTTATATTATTCTGTTGGATCATCTGCCTTTTATATAATTTATTCCATACTACCCCATAATAAAATGATCTGATATTAAACAAAAAATCCAAAGACATCTGCTTCAAGTTCTGTTTTCCGCTTATTGCATGTTCGCCATAGTACAGATTAGATTCCGGCATAGACCGAAATGACCCTATAACCAGATCTACACTTTCGTCTTTCTCCACAACATTCATCATATATAGAATGGAATCCCGGTCTATCCTGTCATCCGCATCAATAAATCTGATATATTTACCTTTTGCCAATGACACACCTATATTTCTTGCCTCTGATACGCCTGAGCCTTTTACTTTCGTAACATGTATTCTTGGGTCACGTCGTGCATATTGTTCAAGTATATCCTGGCTTCCATCATTTGAACCATCATTGATCACAATTACTTCAAAATCTGTATAAGATTGCGCTAATATATCATCTAATATATTATTAATATACTTTTCAGAATTATATACAGGTATTATAATACTAAGCTTTACTTTCTCTCCCATATATTTCCTTTCTCATCTATTCACTCTCTATCCACTCTGCAAAACTTTATTTTTTCAAATTGGTGATCACTGCCACCAGATAATATAACCGGTTCTTTAATAACCATCTTCTTATTTCCACACTTTTTTCCTGATATCTGATGGTTAGCAATTTATTAATACCGGATAATTTCTCCATATATTCACATACATTATTTTTCTTTTCCCCATTATCCATGATCCATCCAACTACTCTGAAAACACTTTTTACCATTGTTGCATTTGTACTTTCCAGCGTTTTTTCATCCAGTTGGAGATCATTTATAAAATGCTTCATATTATCATACAAAACTTCCAGATCCAGCAAATGTTTCAGTTTGGCATTGGCACATATCCCCTCACTATTTCTTTCATAATAGTAAACTGCTTCATGGCATATGTACACGCTATTCACATACTTCAAAAAAGCAATTGTTAAGGATATATCTTCACCTATTGTCATTTCTTTTGGAAAGCATATTTTATTAGCATGAATAATTTCCGACCTGTATGCTTTATCCCAAGGTTCATTAACCTGTTGATTTAACACACATTCAAAATATTGTGTAAGTGTGGCTTTCCCCTCGCTCATTATAAATTCCCGTCTACTTACATCATTATCTTTTTTTATATACGCATCAAACTGAATAAGATCTGTCATTTCTCTTTGACATACTGCACATACAATTTGTATATAATCTGTTGCTATGTCATCATCACTGTCAACAAATGTAATATATTTTCCTGTTGCTCTATGTATTCCAGTATTTCTGGCTTCACTTGCACCTCTATTTTCCTGATGGATAACAACTATATTTTCATTTCGATCGGCATATTCCTGACATATCCTCAGTGAATTGTCCTTTGAGCCATCATCAACCAAAATTATTTCAACATTACTTAAATCCTGTACTACAAACTTTTCCATTAAATTTGGTATATACTTTTCAGCGTTATAAACAGGAATAATAATACTCAGAACCTTGCTCTCCATTAGACTCTCCTTATTTTTCGATAAAGAACAAATACTCCCTTGTAAATAACTGCGCACTTGTCAAATAATTCAAATTGAATCCTTTTGGCTTTGCTGATATTTTTGTTCTTTCGAATGTATACCAGATTGTCTCTTACTGCCTTTTTGAATTCCAGCAATTTATCCTTAGGGCATTTTACACCATTTTTCAGATAAAAATCATATACTGTTAAATTGGCCGAAGCATATGCTGTATGACCTAAAACTGACATTTGCGGATATTTATCATCTAAAAACTCCATCTGCTTCTTTGCAGCATCCGCAAAGTCATGATTTATTTTCTTATTTCTTGAAATACTGCTCTGCCTTTGAAGATAATTGTATAATGGTTTTGCAACATATCCTATCGTTTGCGCCTTATCAAAAAGTTTATACATTATATAATAATCTTCACTTAATTTTCCTTCCGGGAATCGAATATCTTCAAACAATTCTTTTCTGTAAATTTTCGCCCATGCTGACATGTCAAACAGTCTGAAGGAATTCATTTCCTGCATTGCTTCCTCAAACCCATAAACTTTACTTTCATCGTGCGCGATTTTACATACAATCTGACCATCTTCAAATATATAATTTCTTCCACAGGCTACAATAGCACAATTCCATTTTTCCGCATATGTATACAATTCTTCCACAAGTGTTTGTTCTACTGTGTCATCACTGTCAACAAATATCAGATAATCTCCCTGTGCATTATCTATTCCCGTATTTCTGGCTCCTGACAGTCCTTTATTTTTCTGGTGGATCACCTGGATTCTATCATCTTTTTGTGCCAGTTCATCACATATTACAGGACACCGGTCCGGTGAACCATCATCAACCAGAATGACCTCCAGATTTTTATATGTTTGCTGTAAAATACTCTCAACACAAGCCGGCAGATACTTTTCAACATTATATATGGGAATAATAATACTTATTTTCTTTTCTTCTTTCATATCGCGTCTCCTTATGCGTTATCTGCCATCTTGTTTACATGATCAAAAATTTTATCTATGATCTGTTTATCCACAGTTGAATCAAATTTTCTTGCAAACAGGTATCTGCAATTTACAAGTTCATCAAATTCACTTGCTTCCCATATGTGAGGATTTGCTTTATTCGCACTCCTTGTCCAGTCCACATATCTCAACGAAGAATCTCTGTCACATATATAATTATTATTCTTGTATGGAGAATTTACCAACATATATTGTAAAAACATTTCATCACCAGATGCAGTATAATTAAACATCTTTCTGATATGTTCTTTATGTTCCAGAACATAGTGTGCAAAACCATTCGTTATTGAAAACCAGTTTTTTCCAAATACTATATCCTCCATACTTATATTTCTTCGGATATGCAATATTTTCTGGACTTTAAGAAATACTCTGGACATAAATATCACTACTTTTCGCATTGCTTTACTTTTGAATCTATATTCCAGTTCTTCCATATGATAATATGCTACCCTGTCATATAAAGCATTTATTCTCCAGTCCAGTTCCTTTCTGTCATATAATGAAACAAACTCTTTTCCATTATTATTCTCAAAAAATGTATGGATTTCCTTTTGAGAGACTAATGGCAGATCCTGCCCGGATAACAGGTGATAATAGTCATAGTTTCCGTTTACTGCTTCTTCCAGTAAAATCAACTCACACTGAATACCAGAATATCCCGCCCACCGAACACTGGTCTGTTTAACAAAATGTATCCTGGACTTTACACACCATTTCATGATTTCTTCTTTATGAAGGATATTACTTTTTATATCAATATGAATATAAATATCATTGTCTTCATCATCTAATAATTCCAACAATTTTTTCAAATTATATGGTTCTTTATGGGTCATAATTAAATATGCATGTCTCATTTTTCCCTCCATATCATTTATTTTTTAACGATTTTAACTTCTTGATAAATTTGGGTGAAATTGCCTGTTTCAAAGTAAAATAATATTTATATTTAATATATTCTTTCCGGTTCATTTTACTAAAATATAATTGATCAACGCCACGATACCCGTCTTTTTTATATGCCGTTAAAATCTGTTCCCGTAAAGGAGAACATTCTGAAGGTGCAACTAACTGATGATTATGTTTTGAAATTTCTTCATAACATGACTCATATAATATTACCTCATTTTTCATCAGCTCCAACAACGTCTGCCCTTTGACCGTATTCACCATCATACTGTTACATCCATAAATCGATTGAATTTTGCCCCCCTGTGTGTCAAGGTATTCCGGATGTAATTTCTCTATTCCCCATCCATCTCCTAAAGTGATATCTCCTACTCTGTTTGGACAGGCATACTTACATTGATAGCAGCTATCTCTGTAAATATCTCCTTTTAGGAACAATCCATAATAAGATGCTAATTTACAAAAGATTTTTTTATGTTTTCCCGATTTCAGATTAAGATCCAGATAGAAAAAGGTATTGGTATCTCTGTTTTTATATTTTTTTCTGAAATTGAACTGCGTAATATTTATATGTTCTTTTTCTTCTAAAAAACTTATGAACGAATTAAAAAATTTCTGATTTGGAGTTCCATGACATATCAGATCGATCGTAAATAAATTTTCATATTCCTTCAGTAAGAAATTTTTTAATCCAGCTACCTGACATGGAGTTCCACAGAATAGAACTTTTTTCCCCTGCTGCAATAACTTTTTGATTTCACCATAACAGACCTGAGCATCACTCTGTACATATTTAGATCCTCTAAGCAAGTCCATATCGGTAATATCATCAACCATTCTATGATATATTCTGAATCCTTTTTCCTGTCTTTCGGCAGTGCATCCAAATACACTTCCTCCATCATTCAATATTTTTTCTGCAATGGTAGAAAAAATACCTCCTGAAGTAGACTTTAAAAGTTTTTCATTATCTTTTCTCACTGCCCAAAGACATTTTGACAGTGAATTCTCTGCCTTTTCATTTTTTTTTAAATCACAAACTTTTATGCAGGCACCGCACTGTATGCATTTAGTCTGATCAACTGACGGATAAACAAACCCATATTCGTCCTCATCCATACTAATTGCGTTTTTCGGACATATATTGGCACAGGCTCCACATCCACTACAATCCTTTTTTTCTTTATATAGAATCATGCAAATTATCTCCTTTTATTTGCCGCTGTCTGCTCTGCAACCACCTTAAGATATTCTCTTGCCTTGTTTCTTTCTATTTCAAGCTTATCATTAATTGGTTTATAATCTACAGGTTCATCTGCTATTTGAAAATTACTGTAATCGGTCAAATGTCTTGATAACAAACCTGCCCAATCCAGAATAGAATGAAGTCTTGTAGAAAATTCTTCCGGATATATATCAATAATTTCTCTATTATAATTTATGCTAAAAGCTGTACCATGAAACGAGTCTGTAATTACATATGATGCATACTTTATAAGTGAAAGAAATTCCTCTACTTCAGGCATGATAAATACTTTTCCTTCTTTCTTCTTATACTTCATACGCATTCCAATATGAACTAATGGCAATCCTTTTCTTCTGGCAAATTCTTTTGCATAATTATCAAACTTTTCTCCGTCATTTAGCTGATAAACCAATATATAATCATGATCTACCAGTCTTTTGGCTGCTATCCTGTCCCAGAAAGCAGAAGGCAGAAGCAGTGTCGGATCAAGTAAATGAATTCCATTTTTTATCCCCATGCTTTCCAGCACAGGTAATGCTGTCGATTCACGTACAGAAATATATTCCAATCTGTCTAATAAAGGACTTGCCTGCTTTTTTTCTTCTTCTGACAATTTTGTCTTTCCAAAGCTGCTGCAAAAGGCAAATTTCATTGCATTATCCGGTGCAAATGCCAAAAACATTGCCGGTAAAAAGCCCTGATTCCAACTGCTGTTCCATACCTGATCACTTCCTATACAGTAGGCATCCGCTGTTATGGGATATTTTTTGAAATCTTCATCACAATAATATTTCTGTTCTGTCGTATGTACATACTTCTGCAAAAAAGAGTTAAAAACTGTTTTATACCTGTTACACATAGGTGTCAGTGCAACTCTTTTTATCATTTTTTTAACACCATGATCGTTCCTGGTCCATTCGTCCATTAAAGTTTCATCTGCAGTATCTGACCTGATAAAATTAATTGTTTCAACTTCATCAAAATAATCTCCCAGTAACTGTTCTGTTGCATAGGTCTGCAAAACTGATCCATAGTTTTTTATACAGTGCAAAGTCAATAAATCTACTTTCATTTATTATTTCCTCTTCTCATTTTTTTTAATTTATCAATCAACCATGACTCACCTATCGAATATTTCATACATATCTTCATAAGAATTTTCTGTAATCCATTAATTTTCCAATAATGCACTGCTACATAATACCGTGAATCATACAATCTCTTTGTTGCAGTAATGCTTGGGTTAGTTTTTGCTTCCCAATGATCATGAATATAATGTATCCGGGTCAGTAACCCAACCTTATAGCCAGCGCGTTTTAATCTTTCCGCTATAATGGTTTCCTCACAATACAAAAAAGTATTCTCATCAAAAAAGCCTGCCTGCTGTAATGCTTTCATTTTAAAGAACATAAAACTGCCACGTACAATGTCCACATATTCCAGTTGTTTTTCTAATGTCCGCTCTTTTATCACTTTGTTATAATGTTTTCTTCTGTTAATCCAAAACATTCCCTGCATATATGTTTTATATGTTGGAAAATCATAAAAACAGTTTTGTTCTTTTCCATCCGGGCCTAACATTTTGGAAGATACTAACCCTAAATCATCATTTTCTTCAAGTGCTGTCATGCATGCAATTAAGTTTTCTTCCGGGAAAAAGGTATCCGTATTTGCAAAAAATATATACTGCGGATCATATTTTTCATAAATATATTTTGCACCAACATTATTTCCGGCTGAAAAACCTTTATTTTTCTGTGCCTTTAATATTTCAATCTTTTCATTTCGTATTTCTTTTAAAGACTCATAAGAACCATCCTGACTATCATTATCTACAACTACAATTTTATCAATGCACTTATACTCCGAACACGCCTCTGCAAGTTTTCTGGCCCGTTGGCTATCCTTGTAGTTCAAAATGACCATTGCACACTTCATAACATACACTCTCCTCTAATTCCTAACCCTCTGCTGCTATTTTGACTTTTTAATGCATATATTTTATAATTGAATAAAATAAATAAGAAAGGTCTATTCTAATGTTAAGAAAAATCAAATTCAATTTTATATATCCGGGAATACTTGTTATTTTATTCTTTATTGCTACTCTTTCAGTTCACGCAGCATCATCTGCTCCATCGTACATCACTCTTGATGTAACCAATAATTCCATTGCCAATTGCAAGATTGATGGCAGCACTGATGATTTTAAATCCCTGAATAAAATTATAAATTATATAAATTCTTCTCCATCCGCCTATATTTTACTATTTCCTTATACCGGAAAATCAATGGTATTGTCTGATACGATTAACATAACCCGGGGCAATATTATTTTAAAATTAAATTGTAATATTCAATTTATAAAATCCAAATATTCAAAAGAAGACTCCATGAACGTATTTGAAATAGGATATTCCAGATACAGCCGAACTCCTATTTATAACGTTCAGATCATAGGCAACAATATCGAGATCAACGGAAACGGAGATAATCTTTCCTATATTGAAAAAAGCCATACTAAACCAAATTACGGTGACATCATTCATTTAAGACGCGTTATAAACGGATCTATCAGTGGTATCATCTGTAATAATGCTGTTGAAAATGGATTACGTGTATATATGTGCCAAAATATAACAGTTGAAAACTGTGAATTCAAAAATACAAAGTTAGATAATGGACTCACAGTCATGGGCTTGCCTGTTTATACTGATGACTGGACATACAATGATGAAACCTGTAATAATAATATTGCTGTTCGAAACTGCACATCTCACAATAACAAAGACGTTGGCTTCTCGGCATCCATTTGCAGGAATGTTCTTTTTGATACCTGTACTTCTTACGAAAACGGAACTTCTAATGGATTTAATGCTGGCGGCGGTTTTTCTCATGAATGTCTTGGTTTTTCAACTTATTATGACCAGCCTACTACCTGGAATGGTTTAACAACATTCTATAACTGTAAGGCATATAACAATCAAAATTATGGTATTTATACAGATGCCAATGGAACAATTATCAATAAATGTATCATTGATGGAACAATTCAGAATAAAAATGATAATTACGGAAGATCTATTTATGGAGGCAACGCCATTTATGCAATGTCAGCTAAAGGTGCGATTTCAATAATCGACACCACGATCAAGAACTCTGATTCTTACGCAATTGCATATTCAAACAGTTCAGCTTCCATAGATTCTGCTTTAAATATTCAAAATATATCTATTACAAATGCAGCGAAAGGAATCTATTGTTTAAATGCAGCTACCATAATCATAAATAAAGCACGCCTGACAAATATTCCTACTGCACCATTGAATTTTCTTGATGGAGATAAAAAAGGAACTATATACCTTAAAAATTTCACTACTGCCAATACCGGAAAAATGCTGATCGGTAATGCTGATAAGCTGATTGTTGACAATACAGTATCTTATTAAAACTGTGTTCCTATTTCGCTATTTTTCCTTCGATCTGCCATTATATGCTTTAAAGACTCTTTGGGATATCCAAAACCAACCATACATACAATTGCTTCATTATCGGGAATATTGGCTATCTTCCTTATCTGTGGAATTGTTTCAAATGTGATCGGGATTTGAAAAATGCAACTTCCTAATCCATGTGCCTGTAATGCATTTACAAAATAAGCTACAAATATTCCACCATTAACATACCATTGTAAACTTTCTGTTCTTCCAAACAATCTTCTATTTGAAGTTATAATCGCCCAGTTAGGAATTGCATTTTCAAATCCTTTGTTTCCTGGTACCAATTTATCCAATTCGGCTACTTTATCTGATTGTGAGGTCCAATACACTCTACTGGGCTGTCGGTTACATGCGCTGGGTGCACACGCTGCAAGTTCCAGTACTTTATTCATAATTTCAGAAGAAACCGGATCTTTTTTAAATGTTCTGACACTATGTCTTCCTTTTATAAAATCTTCTACGCACTGCAGATTTATGTTATTATAAACATCCTTGTACGGATCATATATTTCATAGCCTGCCTTATTTTCCTCATACCCTTTACATGACATCAGACTATTATACTTTTCTTCTATTGATGACACATCAACACCTTGTGACTTCGAATACAGGATCCACGCTCTAAGTACTGACATTCCTTCTCTATATTCATAACTGTCACATGACTGCATTCTGTTGAGAACTCCTGTTAAAGATGCAGCTTTTTCCTGTCCAAACCCTTTTCTGGCATTTTCTAATCCCATGCCCTTCTCAAGTGAATGACAAAGAAGTAATGCGCTTAATTCATCTGACATTCCCGCATCTGCAATCTCGAATTTCATTGCCCGTTTTAAATTATGCAGTTTTTTTGAATCATTTACCTTTTGCTTTACTTTTCGCAAAACATTTTTCATCTTAACAACCATGCCTTTCAGTTAATATCCGTTCAAATAATTGTATTGTTTCCTCACTTTTTTTATCTATTTCACCTATGCAAATGTTCCTTTTTTGAATTAATTCTTCATAGTTATTTATATAATCCATAGTTAATTCCAAAGCCTGTTCTGTAGTCAGTTTTTGCATATCAACAATACAGTCATATCCCAGATTATTATATAAACCGGAAAATTTTCTGCTGTATGCGGTAGGAATTGTAGCAACACCAGATGAAAAAGCAGCAACAGTAGCATGCATACGTGCTCCAATAAAAATATCCATTCCCGCGATAAAGTTTTTTGCTTCTATTGGAGTTTCAAATCTTGAACACACAATAAATTCCGGATAATCCGCACTGAATCTTTTTCCTGCATCTTCTCCTACATGAGGGATCAAATATACCTCATACCTTTTATCCCTGTTTAATTTGTCCAGTAAAAGACTTATATATTTATCATAATCTGTTGTTAACTTAAATCTGGTTTCTGTCGTTTCGATTTTATCTTTTACTAATAAGCTTGAAATATTAATTCCGACTTTTAATTTATCCCTGTTTTCTTTTTTAATTTTCTCATATGGCAGTAAGAATGCCAGATCCGTTGTTACTTCAACCTTTTTATCAGAAAATGATGCAATGTAATCTGCTGATTCCTGATCTCTTGAAATAACCATATATGCATTTTCAATGATTTTCTTTGCGTATAATTTATTTTTTTCTTCATTAAATGGTCCATATGTTTGTGGGCCTAAAACCAATGGAACTTTTACCTTCTCTACCAGTTCCTTTATTCTGGTATAGATCATGAATCTTTCCATTCCGTATATATCTGTAAAACTATCTCCCTGAGTCAAGTCTACAATAAAATCACATTTCTTGATTTCCTGCAGCATTTTATAATTTCTCGATGCATACTTTACAATTGAAGTAAACTTATGAATATACCCAATGGCAGCCCATTGTACATCCTGCTCATTAATTTTCAACTGTTCACACATCTTTTTAATCTTATCAGGTCGATATGTATTTTCAAAAATAATATAACTACTCTTAACCCCTTGATTCTCACATGCTTTTTGCAATGCACTGATCAAAGAATACGTCAATGCTACGCATCCCATATTTCCATTATCCGTGATTGCTCCCATCAATCCAATGACTACCGATTTACTCATTTTATTATTCCTTTACCCTTTAACATATGTTCTATCCTGCTCTTCACATCTTTAAATGACTTACTTTTACATGTAACAACAAGATAAACTAAATTGTACACAATAGTGACAACCAATACCTTAACGATCAATCCCAATATGCCATCCAGTGCAATTCTATTCATAGCAAAAGCGCAAAGCCCTGCATTCAACACCGTTAATATAAAATATAAACCATACTTTACGAAATACCCTACTGGACTATATTCAAATACCCGTTTAAAAATCAGTAAAGGATCTATAATTTCAAAAGTCAGCATCCTCGAAATTACCGAAGCAAGTATAATTCCAACAAGCTGAAATTTAATGCCCAATACAATGTCCAATACAATATTTAACAAAGTACATGCCAATGGCACAAACTTGCCATATACAAACAAACCGGACGTTGTTCTGAATGCATAACAGGGATAATGCAGATTTGAGACATAATAATACATGCAGGATACCCATACAGCCGATTCGGCAATATAATTATCTGCACCAAAGAAAATCCTGATCACAGGAGTCAGAAAAAGTCCTAATCCTACAGCCGTAAAGCCATAGAACCATGCGTTGATATAATATATATCATTGAATACCTGCATTTTCTTCTCTTTTGTTGCTTCCGCATTCAAATTACCGATACTCGCAATAATTGATTCCATTACCTGATTACCAACTGTTTTAAACACATTAATAATCATTTTATAATTCGTGTATAATCCAACCGTCAATACATTTACTAATACTGATATAAAAATGGAATCTGTACTTTCCAGCATAATAGTTCCTATTTTGTATACCACTAATGCCTTTACATTAGACAGAATCCCTTTGGATTCACTTTTATCCAATGGTTCTACATCCTTATCTTTGAGGTATGGATACAGTGTATTCGCTTTGTGTGCTACAAACAGATTATTAAGTACTGTACACACAATCATAATAATCAGGTAAGGAATGATAGATTTTGTAATTACCAAAAAAATACTTTGAGCAATAACACGCAAAGCATGAAACATTTCTGTATAAACAGAAACCAGATAATTTTTCTGGTCAGCAACAATTAATGATCGATTGTATACAAAAAAATAGGAAACTACTGTATTGATCAAGAACAGTAAATACAGAACTGTTATATTCTCTTTTACATATTCTACTTTTCCAACGATCATCCCCAAAAATGGAATAACACATAATCCCGCAACTGCAATGACAGCTCCTATAACTCTATAAGATATAGCATACAGCCTCATTAATGATTTGATTTTTTCCTGATTTTTCTCTGCCAGAGGTTTATAAAGGCTGAAAATCATTGCATTGCCTACACCCAGCTCTGCAAATGATAAGACCGTCAATATTTGAGTGAATAAACTATTAACACCTAAATACTCTGCGCCTAATATTCTTACAAAAATAATTCTTCCTACAAAATCCAGTAAATTTTTTACAAGCTGTATTGTAACAGTCGTCGCCGCATTTTTTACTACATATTCACTACGCGAATTTGCCATTATCTTTATATCCTCACTTATCCATTTTAAATGCTGTCTTTACATTCCTTTTTTCTGTCGTAGCAAAATTCTATTATATGCAAATGTCAAAGACAGCATAATATAGTAGAACCTTAAATCTTCAAATGCGCTACAGGAAAACTGTGTAAAAAAATACAATATCGTTGCAACGAGTATTACATAATTGAATGTTACTTTCTTATTTTCTAAAATATTTTTTTCCAGTACATATCCTTTTATCATATAGCATATACTTCCGATTTGATAAATAATGTAGCCGAATAATCCAACAAACCCTACATGATACAGCATATACAGCCACATAACTTCAATAGATTCCTTTATATAGGTCGGAGAAACTACGTACACAAACGGAATTGAATATCCTGTCCCAAATATTAAATATCCCTGCGTTTTTTCCCATACCCAACTCCATAAAGCAAATCTATGCCCTACACCATAATTCATTTCACTTGTATCTGATGTATCTGCACCTGTAAGTGCATCAAATATAGATTTCATCATTTCCTGAACAATATATGTTATATTATTCAGGATTTTGGGGCTGAGAATGCTTAAAACTGCAACTATCAATACAATTGCAATAAAAATCTTAGCCAGAATCTTTCTTTTTTCTTTTGATGTCAACGCCAGAAAAATCAATACCTGTGTGGCAATTAACTCCATCCAGATTCCTCTTGATAAAGTTAAAAATGTGTCAATAAAAATAATCAGGTAACAGCACATATAAAATTTATGTTCTTTTTTGGATGAATATATTAGAACATACGCCGCAATGCATAGCACCATACACAGGAGCATACCATTATTTATTGATACATCCAAAGCCCCTCTGTTTCGTGCCAGTCCAAATCTCAATTCGTTTGCATGCTCATATACAACTTTGGTTCCTGTTACTGCATCAAAAAAATTAAAGTGTGTAAGAGTTTCAATAATGCCTAATACTCCATATACCGTAAATACCTTTACAATAAACTGGAGCATACTCCTGAACTTCTCCAAATCTGTAACGCCTATTAAAATTACATACACCGGTGCAATAAGCCGGGCAACTGCAATTATATTATTTGACAGACTTTTATCCGAAAAGTGGATCAAGATTTCAAAAAGTGAAATCAATATATATGCCAGACAAAATTTTGGAATGTTACTTACTAATTTTTGCGATGCCAGAAATTGTCCTGCAAAACAAAGCAAAAGTATAAGATTGGCACCAAATGTAATTCCTAAAATGCTGCCACGTGCCGGAATTAATATGGAAAAAAGCATTAATTTGCACATTAACATATTAGTATTCAATTTTACTGATGCATTTCCTAATCTTATAGAAATATCCACAACGGTCCTCCATCGTAACTTTCATATATTACTGTATTTCCTGTAAATATCTTTTCAAAGCATCCTGCCATGTTGGAAGCGGTTCAAATCCCATTTCAATCAGTTTATGCTTATCAAGTCTGCTGTTAAACGGTCTTGCTGCCTTTGATATTCCATATTCTTCCGTTGTTACAGGTAAAACTTTTGTACTGTAACCCGCCTGACGGAAGATCTCACATGCAAATTCATACCAGGATATATACCCGCCTTCATTCGTTGCATGATAATATCCATACTTCTCAGTTTCTACCATATCAATAAGCAGTCTTGCTAAATCCAGTGTGTATGTTGGTGTACCGATCTGATCATTTACTACTTTTAATGTATCATGCGTCTTACCAACATTAAGCATAGTTTTTATGAAATTTTTTCCATTCACACCAAATACCCACGCAATTCTCACAATAAAATATTTGTCCAGAATACTGCTTACCGCCATTTCACCTTCTAATTTGGTCTGACCATAAACATTCAGAGGGCTAAAATCTTTACAATCCGGTAACCATGGCTGCTCTCCTTGTCCATCAAACACATAATCCGTACTGATATATACCATCTTTGCATTAATTTCTTTACATGCTTTGGCAATATACCGTGTTCCATTTGCATTGATGTTCCTTACTATCTCAACCTTATCATCGTCTTCTGCCATATCTACAGCAGTCCATGCAGCACAATGAATTACAACATCAGGTTTATTGCTGATCAGTGTATTTCTGACTGCATTCTCATCTGTAATATCCAGAGAAACATATGGCATTTTTGTAACATCAGAATTATCCTGAATTCCACTGTACTGTTCGGCTATATCAGATCCTATTCCATCATATCCGCGAGCAGATAACTCATTCATTACATCATGTCCGAGTTGTCCTGCAACTCCTGTAACAAATATTTTCATAACAACCTCCGAAAGTTATTTTCATGTGATTTAATTATCTATTCCCATACATTCTTTCATAATAATTCTGATATTCGCCGCTGATAATAGTTTCCCACCACTCGCGATTATCCAGATACCATTGAATCGTTTTCTTAATTCCATCTGCAAACCTGGTTTCAGGGAGCCAGCCTAACTCATTATGAATCTTAGTTGGATCGATTGCATACCGCATATCATGACCTTTTCTATCTGTTACATATGTAATGAGACTTTCCGGCTTTCCCAGTTCCTTACAGATAATTTTTACAATATCAATATTTTTCATTTCATTATGTCCACCAATATTGTATACTTCTCCGACTCTTCCCTTATGGATGATCAGATCGATCGCTTTACAATGATCTTCTACATATAACCAGTCTCTTACATTAAGACCTTCTCCATACACTGGAAGCGGTTTGTCTGCTAATGCATTGGCAATCATTAACGGAATCAGTTTTTCCGGGAAATGATATGGTCCATAATTATTTGAGCAGCGACTTATAGTTACAGGAAGCCCATATGTTCTATGATAAGCTAATACCAGAAGATCAGCCGCTGCCTTTGAACTACTATATGGACTGCTTGTGTGAATTGGTGTTTCTTCTGTAAAAAATAAATCCGGTCTGTCCAGTGGAAGATCACCATATACTTCATCCGTAGATACCTGATGATACCTTTTTATTCCATATTTTCTACATGCATCCATTAATACTGCTGTTCCCTTAATATTAGTATCCAAAAAAACTTCCGGATTCTCAATGGAACGGTCCACATGTGATTCAGCCGCAAAATTAACAACTACATCCGGATGTTCTTCCTCAAAAAGTTTATATACTGCTTCACGATCTGTAATACTTTCTTTTACAAATCTAAAATTGGGATTATCCATCACTGGTGCTAATGTAGATAAATTACCAGCATATGTAAGACAATCCAGGCACACGATCCTGTATTCAGGATATTTATTTATCATATGGAATATAAAATTACTACCAATAAATCCTGCTCCACCTGTTACAATAATGTTCATTCTTTTATCCTCTTTTCAATTGAATATCTCTTTAATGCAAACAATCTATATATTTACCATCTAATACATCTTTTAAATATCTTCCATATTGATTTTTCTTCAACACTTCGTATACTTGCAATACTTCTTCTTTTCCGATCCATCCATTTAAATATGCAATTTCTTCAAGACATGCAATTTTTCTATGTTGATGGTTTTCTATCGTCATAACAAAATTAGTTGCCTCAACAAGGCTTTCATGTGTTCCTGTATCCAGCCATGTATATCCCTGACCCAAAAGTTCTACATTCAGTTTCCCTTTTTCAAGATATATACGATTTAAATCTGTAATTTCAAGTTCGCCTCTTGCTGATGGTTTTAAATTCCTGGCATACTCTACAACTTTATTGTCATAAAAATACAATCCTGTAACGCAATAATTGCTCTTAGGTTTTTCCGGT